>BS_KBA_SWE02_21mDRAFT_10000710_pt1 | contig 12624 bp, 9 predicted proteins | sample BalSeasSWE02_21m_FD_9196 | JGI IMG/M metagenome (IMG submission 9196)
ATCATCTTCCCGGATTGTGAAAGGAGGCTGCAAATTATAAGGCACTTACTGATAGGAACGCATGGCATTTCGTCAATTTGTATCAACTATAAAGAAGGAGAATAGAAATGAAAATATTTATAAAGTTGATCACCCTGGTAGTTATATTTAGTATGGTTGTGGGTTGTGGTGGAACAACTGACACAACAGTGCCAGATGCAAGCGAAGTCCCTGGTACAGACGTCACTCAACCCCCTGCCACAGAGGTACCTCTGTCTGAAGCAGAGCAATGGGCGATGGAAAATGGCGTTGGCCCGTATACACCCGAAGCCGAAGATTGGGCAGCCATTGAAGCGGCTGCGGTTCTGGAAGGGTCAGTGGTGGTGTATTCAAACTCATCCAAGATCGAAAAACTGCTTGAGCCCTGGGCTGAACTTTATCCAGAAATCAAATTGGAAGGTGGAGATACGGATGATATAGCCGTTAAAATGGGTGCAGAGCAGCAGGCTGGAAATGTTGTCGGGGATGTCTGGTTCAATAGCGATGGGCACCTGCTATACGGGGAATTTGTGCCCAATCAATGGATGTGGTGGTACACTCCCCCCGGTATCGTCATTGAAGGTGCAACTCCTGAACAACCTTTTGCAATGGCGCGCCGCTCAGTGGATATAATTGGATACAACGGCGAGATCAATACCGATGGATGCCCGGTTACCAATTGGTGGCAATTCACTGAACCGGTGCTTAAGGGAAAATTCTATATGGAAGATCCCCTGGCCGATTCCAGCACTACTGCCAAGATCGCCTTGTTTGTTGAACATGCAGATGATATGGCTGCCGCTTATGAAAAACTATATGGAAAGGCCTGGACGACAGACGAAGCATATACCAGTGAAATTGAGAATGCTGGATACCTATTCTTGAAGAAGCTGGCTCAAAATGAACCCGGCATTCAACCCGGTGGCGATGAAGTTGATTCTGCCTTTGCAACATTGGGTATGGATCCTGCTGAGGAACCAGGTTATGGTTGGACAGGGTTATCCAGTTATGAAGCTACAATGGATGGTGAACTGGCCATGGCACCTTGTTATGGTCTTGAGCCTGTGGTGGGTATCTTGAAATCATCCTATCTGGCTATCGCTAATAATGCTCCGCACCCGAATGCAGCCAAATTGTTTATTAAATTTGCTTTATCAGAAGAGGGATTTGCACCCTGGAATAAATTTGGTGCTTACCCTGCTGCAGTAGGACTTTCCATAGCTGAAGGCATGCCTGTCCGGAGTGAAATCGCACTTTGGCCAAGCAATGATCTATTCGCTTATAAAAACATGAGCTCTGTCCGCGATTTCTGGGCTATCGCCCTGCTGGCTCCGTAAAAAATCGAGCAGCTGAAATTTAGTAATTTTCCTGGGCACGGATGTTGGTTGTCCGTGTCCAGGAAAGAATTCAATATCACTAAAATCAAAGACAATTAGGATGAGTATACAAAGGCGCTTGGTTTTAATTAGGACTACAGCGTAAGTATAAATATTATCTGGGAGATAAGAATTAGAAATGATGATCCAGGCTGTTTTTTTCGATATGGGAGGCACCATCGAAACCTATAGTTTTACGCGCCAGCTTCGATTGCAAGCTACACCTGGTATACAACAAAGACTTCTTTCTGCCGGTATTGATCTGCATCTCAACAACATGGAATTATTTGATTTGATCTCTACCGGTTTAAAAAATTACCACAACTGGTGTGTTGAAAGCCTGGATGAATATTCTTCACGGATGGTTTGGAGAGATTATATTCTTAAAAATTTTTCCATTGATTTTACTGCCTTGGATGAGATTGCGGAAGATTTGATGTTGTATATAGAAACACAATATTACCAGCGTGATATGCGTTTTGAAATTCCAGACGTTTTAAAAACCATTCAACAGATGGGGTTAAAAATTGGAATGATCAGCAATGTGAACAGCAAAGGACAGGTACCAACAAATCTTAAAAAATATGGAATTATTGATTATTTTTACCCGATCGTTTTATCAAGTCAGTATGGTCGCAGAAAACCTGATCCTGCAATATTTCATTATGCAGCCCGATTGGCAAATGTTCCCACGAGTGAATGTGTATATATAGGAGACCGGGTTTCGCGGGATATCGTTGGAGCACGCAAGGCAGGTTTTCGCGTGGCAGTACAAATACACCATAATTTTAAACACGGCGAAGATGATTCCGGAGCGGAACCAGATGCAATTATTGATAATATGACTGAATTGCTTGAAATCCTTAAGAATGATCGGGGTTCCGTAAATGCTGCAATCAGAAAAAAGTCTCAGATCCGGGCAATCTTGTTTGATGCCGGGGACATCCTTTATTTTCGTCCACAGAAGGGAAAATATTTTAACGAATTTCTCGCAGAACACAATCTTCCAAAAAGCGAAATTATTGAAGTAGAAATTATCGCATTGCGAGACCAGGCTTTTCAAGGTTTAATTTCACAGTACCAACGCCGTTCGGCCTTGCTTCATCTATATGGTATAACAGACCCAGATTTGATTGCACTTGGTCACCAGGCAATACAAAAAGATGAAGAAAACATCCAGTTTTTCGAGGAAGTCCAGGAAACTTTAATTGCACTAAAAGAAAGCGGATTCATGTTGGGTATAATCACAGATACCGCCAACCCGGTACACGTTAAATTATCCTGGTTTGAGCGTGGCGGTTTTGGAAATGTCTGGGATTCGATCATTTCTTCCCAGGAAGTGGGAATAGAGAAACCGGATCCGGAAATTTACATGACTGCCTTGCAGCAATTGGGTTTAAAGGCTGATCAGGCTTTCTTTGTAGGTCATTGCACGGAAGAATTGGAAGGAGCACGTAATTGCGGGATGAAGACCATCGCCTTCAATTATGAAGCTCCAGCTAAAGCGGATTATTATATTGAAAATTTCGCTGATTTACTACAGGTGCCTTTATTGGTATAAATAGTCCGACGAATAGGTAGTGTTTAATATGACAATATATGATGCCTCACTTTCCACCATGTGGGCTAAGAATAATTTTCCAAATTTTGTAGATTTTTTTGAGGCTGCCATAAGGCTTGGTTTTTCGAAGGTTGAGCTAAACCATCAAGTCAATTCTGAAATGTTAAGCGAAGTTGATCTGAATAAATATGTGATCAGCAGTATCCATGAACCTTGCCCGGCTGATATTTCGGTGGAGACGCTCAAGCTGCGCGATTGGCTGATCTCATCAACAGACGAGGAATGCCGCAAGCATGGAGTAGAAGCCATCAAACGCAGCCTGGATCTGGCAAAGGATTTGTCTGCACACACGATCGTTATTCATTGCGGTCAAATCTCGCCAGATATGACGTTGGAAAATAAATTACGTAAACTGTATGAAACCCATCAGGTGAATACGCCTGAATATCAGGAAACGATGGCGCTGCTGGTAGACAAGCGTCGGAATCTTATTGCCCCATGTATGGATGCTGTCGAAAAAAGTCTCAAAGAATTATTGCAATATGCAGGTCAATATGGCATCCGCCTGGGTCTGGAAAATCGCTATCATTATTTTGACATCCCTTCCCAGGATGAGCTAGCCCGGTTGCTTGAACTTGCGGATCCTGACCAACTTGGTTTTATTTATGATGCCGGTCATGCCCAGGCGATGGGTAATATGGGGTTCTACCCGCAAAAAGCCTGGTTGGATCGTTTTTCCAAACGCATTCTTGGCACACACCTGCATGACGTGATCGGGATCACGGATCACTATGCCCCTGGATTGGGAGAAGTGGATTTTAAACAACTGGCTGGTTATCTTCCGGTTGAATCATTCCGAACGATGGAAATTCAACCTCATAACACCTTTGAACAAGTTCATACCGGTCTGAAAATATTGGCAGATTCGGGATGTATCCAAACTCTATAAGGAGTACCCATGCGCGTACAATTCAAAAAAAGAAAGAATATCTTTATCCGCCTTATCCATGATCAAGCTTCTCTCACTCTGGAAGGATTGGATGCTTTTAAATCATATATATATGATCAAAGTTCGGCATCGGCGAAATTGTTGAATGATAAGGAAAAACAAGCCGATGAAGCCAGGAGAATTCTGATCGATGAGTTGAACAAAACTTTTGTGACACCATTCGACCGGGAAGATATATTTACCCTATCCAGGACCATCGATGATGTCCTGGATTATGCCTATAGTACGGTGAGTGAGATGGAGCTGTTCAAGGTAAAGGCCACGCCCTATATGCAACGGATCGCAAGCTTATTGCGTGATGCCACCTATGAGCTATTCATGGCCGTGGAGATGCTTGATGAACATCCCAAGATCTCAGGCGACCATGCCCAACGTGCCAAGGCACTGGAAAACCGGATCGAAGATATTTACCGGGAAGCATTAGCAGATCTATTTAGCAACGTCACGGATCTTGAACAAATGCTCACGATCCTCAAATTACGGGAGGTGTATCGCCATTTGAGCAATGCCGCTGACCGCGGTGACGAGGCAGCCAATGCCATTGCAGATATTGTCGTCAAGATCACGTAAGAAGAGGTAATTGGATGTCTTCAGCTACAATTCTTGTCATAATTTTTGCGTTGGTATTCGATTTTCTTAATGGAATACACGATTCCAGTAACGTAGTTGCCACAATGATCTCATCGCGGGCGCTTTCGCCGCGCGTTGCCCTGGGGTTGACTGCCCTGGCCAATTTTGTTGGTCCGTTCATCTTCGGTGTGGCTGTAGCGAATACGATCGGCCATGAGGTAGTTGCTGCGGAAGCGATCAATGTAAATGTGTTAATTGCAGCCCTGGTCAGCGCCATCCTCTGGAATATTCTGACCTGGATCCTTGGCTTTCCCAGCAGCTCTTCTCACGCTTTGATCGGTGGGTTGATCGGTGCGGTGGTTATCCGGGCTGGTTGGAGTGTTATTGAGATCCCCGGAATCGAGAAAATATTACTTGCATTATTCCTTTCCCCGATCATTGGTCTTTTTTTTGGCTACATCATTCTCAAGATAGTTTTGATGTTTAGTTGGAAAGCCAGCCCGAAGATCAATAAGACCTTCAACCGAGGTCAGATCTTCACCGCAATTGCCCTGGCTCTCAGCCATGGTACCAATGATGCCCAGAAAACCATGGGCATCATAACCCTGGCACTCGTTACGGATGGGTATTTAAAGGTTTTTGCAGTCCCAGAGTGGGTTGTTCTGCTTTGCGCAACAATGATCGCATTGGGAACAGCGGTCGGTGGAAATAAGTTGATCAAGACGCTGGGTGGTAAATTTTATAAGATCCGGCCGGTGGATGGCTTTGCTTCCCAATTATCTTCGGCAATCGTCATTCTCGGTGCATCCCTGGTCGGCGGACCGGTCAGCACGACCCAGGTGGTCAGTTCAGCCATCATGGGTGTTGGAGCAGGAGAAAGGGTGAACAAGGTCCGCTGGGGTGTTGCCAAAGAGATAGCTACAGCCTGGTTATTAACCATTCCAGCCACAGCATTGGTTGCGGCGGGTATTTATTGGGTGCTCTCACAGATCACATTCTAAGTTCTTGAAAATTTTATAAGGATATACATGAATACTTCCCAAGTTTATGATGTTGTTTGTCTTGGTAATTACACGAAAGATACGATCATCACACCTGCTGGTACCCGTTATGTGGATGGAGGTGGCTCGCGATATGCTGCCATTGCCGCAGCCAGGTTGGGGAAAAAAGTTGCAGTTGTCACCAGGTTGGCACAAGAAGATGGGCATGTCGTTAAAAGTTTTGAAGATGAAGGTATTGATTGTTACCCGGTTTACACCCCNTCTTCTACTCTGATGTGCCTGGATTATCCAACAGAGAACCCGGATATCCGCAAGCTCACCGTTGCCGCTTCAGCAGGTGCGATCAATGCTTCTCAAGTAGAAAATCTTGAGATGAGATCTGCAGTGATTGGATCCAGTTTGCGCGGCGAAGTAGGATTGGATGTAATTCGAGCACTAAAAGAAAAAAAAGTCACTGTTGCTGCAGATATGCAGGGTTTTGTGCGTGTATTAACTGGGCAGGATCTTAAGTTTGAGCCTTGGTCTGAAATGCAGGAGACACTCTCCTATTTGGATATCCTCAAAAGTGATGCCGTGGAAGCAGAATTTTTAACTGGTGAAGCTGATATTTTTAAAGCTGCAAAAATTTTCGCAGACATGGGTCCCAAGGAAATCGTTCTGACACATAAAGATGGTGTGCTTATCCTCGTTGATGGAAAGTCCCATAATCTCAACTTCTACCCGAACAACCTGAGTGGTCGATCCGGGCGCGGCGATACCTGCGTTGGTTCTTATGTGGCCATGCGGCTATCCAAGTCTCCCCTCGAAGCAGGCATCTGGGCTGCGGCTGTCACAAGTCTAAAAATGGAAAAGCCTACCCCATTTGACCGAACTATCAGTGACGTTGAAGAACTCATTCATTCCCGCTATAATCATGGATCCATTCACTGAAAAATAGATTGAAATCGAGAATAAAAAAACAGCGATTCTAACCATGGGTTACATGGTTGAATTTAACATCAAGCGTTGGTTGTTTCCAGGAGACACACGAACTTATTATCCGGATGCATGATGCGTTTTGGTCCAGTAGATGTTCTTTTTGCCCACTTGTGAATGATAAGAGAAAGTGCTTTGCAGGACGCCCCCGAACCCCCCAAATGTGAGGGGTTCTTGTTTAATTAATGTCCATATAGTCCATGTGATCTCATGGTGTTTGCAGTCAAATTATTATTTTACAATTTATACTTTGAAGTAGAAATTAAGTAGAATCTACCGAACATCTTATGTGATGAACCTGATTTCTGAATTTTTGATTGATAACCAGGAAAATCAGTGAGTCAAACGAACTCAAGTTCCGTCGAGCAAAGTATGGTACTTTTGTCATTCACATTTCAATAGATCTTATCTATACTAACCAAAAAGCAAGGAACAAAACCAATTCCATACTCGCCTGTGTGTGCGCCTGTTTACTTTATATAAGAATTTATAAGGAGTTTTTTGTTGGGGCTATTTTAAAGTTATTATGGATAGATTCTTCACGATTTAAAATCCAAGCGCTACGCCCAATTTACAAAAAAAAGAAGCTCCCCTTCCTCTCCATAATCGACTAAAATGTGAGCATGTTATCAAAAGTTCTCCAAACCAAGATCATGCCCCCGCCACGTCATAAACGCATTATGGCACGTCCCCGCGTGATCGATAATTTTATGCAAGCTTTCGAATATCGCTTGACCATTTTGCAAGCTGAAGCAGGTTATGGTAAAAGTACGGCCTTGACCGAGCTGGCTCAAGAAGTAAAAATTTGTGCGTGGTACCAGGTCAATGAAGAAGATAATGATACGATGGTTTTTCTGTTGCATTTGTGCCATGCATTGCTGCGGGTTATTCCAGCTTTGCCAGGTCTGCCGATTCGCTTTCTTGAAACCTGGGATGGTTCACAGGGTCCGCTGCCCTGGCGCGATCTGATCGACCAGGTGATTAACACCTTGAGCGCAAATATCAACGCTCCCATCCTGCTGGTATTGGATGATGCCCATGTTGTCACAGAAAACGGGGATGTCCCCCATATTATTGACCGATTGATAGGACTGGCACCTGTTCATTTACACGTTCTGCTCTCCGGTCGCCCGGTCATTGACTTACCCAACCTCTCACGCTGGCGATCCCAGGGAGAGGTGCTATTTTTGGACCAGTCACTTTTGACCTTTACCACATCTGAAATTGAATCGCTATTTGCCATGCAATACGGACTTGAATTGAGTAGCGATGAAGTGGATGCGCTCAGCACATATACCGAAGGCTGGGCGATCGCTTTGCAATTGTTCTGGCAGAGCATACGCAGCCAATCTTCCTCGACGATCGAATTTCCCCTTCGAGCCCAAACCAATTCTTTGGATATCCTTTTTGATATGTTGACCCATGAAGTCTTTGAGCACCAGCCTTTGGATGTAAGAGATTTCCTGTTGGTCACATCCACTTTGCGGGAGTTGAAACCGGAAGCCTGTGACGGGTTGCGATTGGCTGCAGGTCATTCTGTGGCTGATTCAGCCTCCATGCTGGCATATCTGCGGCGACAAGACCTGTTTGTGGTCGAGACGGCCGGAGATGTTTTGCGCTACCATCATATCTTTCATAATTTCCTCCGCCAACAGGCTTCCGCAGACCAGAAAAATCATTGGAACCACCTGGCTGCTGATTATTTTCGGCTTAAAAATGACGCAGAAAATGCCATCTTTCACCTGCTGGAAGCCCAATGTTGGAATGAAGTTGCAGACCTTTTGGATTTTTACGCTTCCAGCTTGCTATCTGCCGGTCGCCTGGATACTTTGGCAACCTACCTGGATAATCTGCCCCCCGAAACGCTTCATTTGCATCCACCACTGATATTTACACTTGGTGAGCTGGCGCGCCTGCACAGTTGTTTTGACGAGGCCCTGGGCTGGTATGAGCAAGCCAAAATCGCCTGGCGCACGCATGGACAGCAGGATGGAGTGGCACGCGCTTTGCGTGGTCAGGCGCGCGTCTATCTTGATACCGTTGATCCAAGCAAAGCCGAGCAACTGCTCGAAGAAGCTATCCGGCTGAGCGATGGTATCAACGACCGTGAGTCCCAGGTACGTCTATTTGAATTGCTGGCTGAAAACAAATTAAATGCCGGGCGAGTGGAAGAGGCAGAACGCTTGAGGCAGCGTGCAGAAGATCTGCACCTGGAAGGTCCGGGCAATGACCAGTTACTCTTCCGCGTGTTGTTGCGTACCGGTCGTCTTGTAGAAGCTCGTCAGGGTTTGGAAGAGCGTGCAGAAATCGAAAAGCGTGAACCAGTGCAAACACCTCGCGCCCATCGTGAGACATTGTTGATTTTGTCACTGGTGTACTCATTCATGGGAAAAGCTGAAGAAGCTTACCAAACCGCTGTTGAAGGTACTCAGCGGGGCAATGAGCTGAAATCTCCATTCGTTTCTGCTGTAGGCTATATGCGCCAGGGCCATGCTCTGATGCTGACAGGTGTCGAACATGCCATTGAGGATAATTACACCCAAGCCCGCCATCAATTTGAAAAGAGTGTTGAGATCAGCCGCACACTGGTCGTACCGCGCCTTCTGGTTGAAGCAGATTGGGGTTTGTGTCGAGCCTATGGGTATCAGGGGGACCTGACCACAGCCCAATCTTTTGCGCAGGAAGCTATTGAGATCGCTACCCAGGCCGGGGACGAATGGATTGCTTCCCTGACACGCCTTGCAATGGGGGCAAGTTTGATCCAGGCTGCTCGTTACGAAGCTGCCGAGGAGTGGCTTAACCGGGCTTTGTTGGGTTTCCAGGAGTGCAGTGACCAATTTGGTGTGACTGCGGCACGACTATGGTTATGTCTTGGTTTTTCAATACAAAAACAAAGTGTGCATCTGGAACGTATGCTGCCAGAAGTGCTCTCTGCTTGTAAGGCCAGGGGGTACGGTTTTCTCCTTTTGCGCCCATCTCTGCTTGGGGCTCTCGATGTGCATATTTTTGTTCCCTTGCTGATCATTGCCCGTCAGCAAGGCTGGGATAGTACCTATGCAAACGAAATACTTGAAGAGCTTGGTCTGAAGGATGTGGAATACCATCCGGGTTACTGCCTGCGTGTTCATACCTTGAATGGTTTCCAGGTGTGGAGAGGGGATAAGTTGATCCCGGCCAATGGATGGCAACGGGAAAAATCCCAACAATTATTCCAATTGTTTCTTACTTATCGCCGGACACCCCTCGATCGTGACCAGATCTATGAATACTTGTGGCCCGAAACCGATCCCTCCATCGCTCAAAGGAACTTTAAGATCGTCCTCAATACGCTTTACCAGGTTCTCGAGCCAGACCGTGATCCGGGCAGTGAATCGGCTTATATCTTACGTGAAGGAACCAAATATTGCCTTCGTCAGAATGCGGACATCTGGCTGGATGCGGATCAATTCATCCAGACTGTTAATCGGGCAGATGGGCATGATCTTGATCTTCTGCAACAGGCGGTAAAATCTTACAAAGGTGAGTATCTTCCCGAAACTTTATACGAAACCTGGGTGGCTGAAGAGCGTGAGCATCTTGCTGCGCTATTTCTTGAAAGCGCCGACCGTCTGGCAGAGATCTACATCAATAAGAAACTGTATCCAGCAGCTATCGAACTGTGCCAACGCATCCTTGCCCAGGATAATTGCTGGGAACGTGCCTATCGACATCTGATGTTGGCTTATGAAAAACTTGGGGACCACGGGCAAGTAGGTCGTACTTTTCAACGCTGCGTACAGACCCTGCAGGATGAGTTAAATGTCAACCCTGCTCCGGAAACCAAGGTTTTGTATGAGACTTTAACACATTAATCCAGATATACTTTTTATATCGTCCTGGATGGTTTGTAACCACACAGTTACTTGTTTCTGCTATCTTTAAAACGATGGACTACCACACCCCCCCTCTAATTTCATCATTTGTCATTCGCTTTGTAGTGGACTCAACCTCAAATACAAAAGCCAGTACTTCGTACCACGGTTTCATCCGCCACATCCAGAGCGATGAAGAATTAAGTTTTAGCTCCTGGGATGCTGCTGTGACATTCATGCGTCAGTATGTGCCCCTCGAAACCGATCTCGATCAAAACCAGACATAACAACCTGATAATTTGATTTCTATGGAAATATGCAGTTGATAATATCCATTTGGGTCTGCCTGACAAAAAAATATATTCAAGAAATCCCTAACTATGCGGCTTATAAATGCCGAACGAATATCTGACAGGAGAAAAAATAATGCGTATGAAAAATAAAGTTGTACTGGTCACGGGTGGTGCTGCAGGGATCGGCAAAGCGACTGCCTTACGCTTTTCCCAGGAGGGAGCCAGGGTCATCATCTGTGATGTTAATGAAGAAGTAGGGCAGGAGACCGCCCGCGAATTGGGTTCGGGGGCAGTATTCTATAACGTGAATGTAGCCAAACGGGATGAGGTCCAGAAGTGGATAGAGGATGTCGTTGCCAAATACACACGCATTGATGTGCTTGTCAATAATGCTGGCATCTTGCGAGATGGTCAGTTGATCAAATTCAAGGAAGGTCAACTGGTTGGGCAAATGGCCGAAGCAGATTTTGACCTGGTGATCTCAGTCAATTTGAAAGGTGTCTTTAACTGCACGCAAGCAGTAGCTCCGGTTATGGCCGGGCAGGGTGGCGGAGTGATCCTGAATGCCACCTCCGTGGTTGGTCTGGATGGAAATTTTGGTCAGACCAATTATGTTGCCACCAAGTCAGGTGTGATCGGGATGACGAAGGTATGGTCACGTGAGCTTGGCAAATTTGGCATCCGTGTAAACGCGGTGGCTCCCGGTTTTACTGCCACAGAGATGGTGACAGCCATGCCCGAGAAGGTGTTGGATGGCATGAAATCACGCACTCCGCTTGGCCGCTTGGGAGAACCCCGGGATATAGCCAACGCATACCTGTTTCTTGCATCTGACGAAGCCTCCTTTATCACGGGCGAAACGCTGCGTGTAGATGGTGGCATTGTCGTGGGAACCTGATATGGCGCGTCACCCACAGATCCTTGCGACCGGCAGTTATGTACCCGAACGTGTTGTAACCAACGCTGAAGTGGATGCCTTAATGGGCGAATCCACCAATGAGTGGTTGCTTGCCAATGTGGGCATTCGTGAACGTCATTGGATGTCGCCTGAACAGACCACTTCTGATTTGATCGTGGAAGCCTCCAGGAAGGCATTGGATCGAGCCGGGATCAATGCGAATGAACTGGATATGATCATAGTCTCCACCGACACACCTGACTACCTGTCACCCTCCACTTCGGTCGTTGTCCAATACAAACTGGGCTCATCAGCCGGATGCTACGATGTAAATTCAGCCTGTGCGGGTTGGGTTACTGCCTTGGACCAGGGTGCCCGCTACTTAATGACAGAACCCTCATATAAATACATCCTGGTGGCAGGTGGATATGGCATGAGCCGTTTCCTGGATTTCAAAGACAAGAAAACTGCCAACCTTTTCGCGGATGGTGCCGGAGCTGTGGTTCTTGGGGTGGGGAATACGCCGGGCTTCGTCAGCAGCAATTTCCTGGCAGTCGGTGAGTTCCACAATGCACTGGGGATTTACACTGGTGGTGCCAATCGTCCTTGCACACCTGAGAACCTGGTAGCTTTTGGCGCACCCAAAGTCGAATTCGTCCACAAGTTCCCCAAAACATTCAATACTGAATACTGGCCTAAACTTATGCAGGGAGCCCTCGATAAAGGCGGTCTGACCTTTGATGATGTGGACAGATATTATTTCACCCAGTTGAACCTGCGCACGATCGAATTCATGATGGACCTTTTAAAACAACCCATTGAGAAAACTCACTGGATCATGGACAAATGGGGATATACCGGTTCACCCTGTGTGGCTATGGCGCTGGATGATGCCATAGACCAGGGTAAAGGCCCCAAAGCTGGCGAAACGATCCTGTTCTGTGCCAGTGGCGGAGGAATTTCGATGGCATCCTCTGTGTGGAAGTGGACAGCCGGTTGATCCTTATCAATGGATGGATGCAGGGCTTAATATTATTGGATCCCTGCTCAGCCATTATTAGTGGAGAACCTT
>BS_KBA_SWE02_21mDRAFT_10000711_pt1 | contig 12623 bp, 11 predicted proteins | sample BalSeasSWE02_21m_FD_9196 | JGI IMG/M metagenome (IMG submission 9196)
TCAGATATTGTTTGGAAATGTTTCGATTCTAAAGGTTTGATTGATTTAACTGAAATGGTGATGTAACATGAGTTTATCAAGTTCATATGTTCAGGTCATTGGTGATACAAATACCACTTTTTTTCTGATGAAAAGAGTTTTCGCGTTGCCATGCACTTTGCCATTGTTAAACAAGTAGCGAGAAGAAAAGTCATCTGTTATGAACACTACCTTGGAAAATGAAAAACGAGTAACTTCAGAACTCATTGCCGCCGCTGAAAAATTAACCACGCCGGAACTCATTACCGCTGCCTATAAGACGGAAGACTCCGAACAGTACTGGCATTTTATTGCGCAATTGCATAAACGGGGTACTAGCCTTGAGTTTAATGAAGCCAAACGGCTGATTGATTCAGAAGACTCGGTGAGTAGAGAAATGGGTGCCGATATTCTTGGTCAACTTGGATGCTCAAAGCAAAATTTTCAGGAGGAGTCGGTTTCTATACTGATTACACTACTGAATGATACCAATGAGGATGTCATCGCTTCGGCGGCATTTTCTTTAGGACATAGAAATGACGCAAGAGCCATTTCACCTCTAATCAGGCTCATAGATCATCCCAATCCAAGGGTTCGATTTGGAGTCACATTTGGTTTAGGTTGTCTCAATGAAACGGCCGCAACCGATGCGTTGATTAAATTATCACACGATGCCGACTATGATGTGAGAAATTGGGCCACCTTTGAACTGGCCAGTCTGTGTGAGGCCGATAGCGATGAAATTCGTCAAGCATTATTTGAACGTTTATCGGACCAAGACTATGAAATTCGCGGTGAAGCCTTTGTCGGTTTAGCACGAAGAAAAGAATATAAAATAGGTCCCCTGTTACAGCAGGAACTAGCCGGTGAGTTTAATGGTAATTGGGCTGTTGAAGCCGCTAAGTTGCTAGAAGATTCAAATTATTATCCAATTTTATGTGAGTTACGTCAACGGCTAGAGGGTGAGGTTGAAGAGCGATTTATAGAAGATATTGATTCTGCCATAGTTGCCTGTAGTCAAAAACTAACATAACAAATATACTTAGATCAGCGAACCACTTGAAAACTGTTATAGCAAATAAAGCAATTATGAATCCAGATAACGACATCATTGAAACTTCCGCCGATACTGAAGACGAAGGTAAAAGTGGACTCTATCCGTATGACCCCACCCAAGCCGATATTGATATTCGTGAAGTTCCCCACTCCATTTTTGAATTGATGCGTAAGTATGGTGAATCATGCTAACTCAAATTAAACTAACTAACTTCAAATGTTTCAAACCAGAGACCACGTTCCCTCTCAGTAAATTTAATTTATTAACTGGTGTGAATGGTAGCGGCAAATCTACTTTGTTGCAATCTTTGTTGCTGATGCGTCAGTCAATTGAAGATGATAGGTACACGACGAGACTCGTCTTGAATGGAAACTGTGTCAATTTAGGCAACTTTGATGATGTGAGAAATCGTGAAGTGTCAGCAGCAGAACCGATTTATTTTGAATTTGGTATTTGTAATCATGCCCTTGACAGTTTTTTTGAAGGGTCAATCCGTTACCAACTCAAGCCCGACGGTGATGACCTGAGTTTGCATATTCCAGAAATAGCTATCCAGCAACGTGGCATCTCCAAGCGTGATGAAGCACTTTTTCCAAAAGCAGAGAAGAAACTTCTTGGTTTACGCTACATAGGCAACGAATTATATCAAATGGAGGGTACTCCTCTGTTAACTGGTCGTCTCTTTCGCTTAATCAAATTGGTCCCAAATCATTTTGGTTGTCAAGTGGACCTCAATCAAACCGTTAATCAGATTCCAGGTCTCACCACCTCCCTGATTGAAGACGAAACACCACACTGTAGATATTACACATTTGCCGATAATGGGGGTTATTTCGGCTTTAACGGTAAGGCAGATGGAGATAATTTAAACTTGGAGAAAATTCATTTCATCTCGGCTGACCGAATTGGTCCACAAGAATTTTATCAAAAAGTCGCCTTACCTAAATTTCCTCACCTTGACGCAAAAGGAGAATTTACGGTCAGTTTGCTAAATAAAATGGGAGAGAAAGGGGTTGCAGAGACACTTTGTTTGGGAGAAGGTTCGAGAACTCTAATGACTCAAACTGAGGCTTGGCTTGGCAAAATTCTAAGTCCACTCACACTGAAAATCCCACCTTCAAAAACGAATTTACTAGAACTTTTCATTGGGGATACGAAACCTGCCAATGTAGGATTTGGCTACAGTATCGTTTTGCCAATTATTGTATCTGGGTTGATTGCTAAACCGGGAGAACGGTTGATTATCGAAAATCCAGAAATACATCTCCACCCCAAAGCACAAACCGCGTTGATTCAATTTCTAGTCGCGGTGGCTAAGACGGGTGTACAGGTGTTTGTGGAATCACATAGTGACCATGTGTTGGATGCGTTGCGGATTGCGGTCTTGAAAAAACAACTGTTACCAGAAGAGGCCCGTGTTCTCTGTTTTACACGAGATAGTGAGGAACAAGCTGAAGTCATCACACCTACGTTGGATCATGATGGTCGGATTGACCAGTGGCCCGAAGACTTTTTTGATGAAATGACCAAAAATCTAGCTACCCTGGCCTCCGTACAACGCACACGTATCAAAGCACCCAAAGCCCCAGTTTTATGATAAAAGCGCCCCTGATATTTAATGATTTGTCGCTAATTGAAGCAGACTCAGTAGATACGGCACGTCATTGGTTCACGGAAACCATAAAAGCGATTGCAGAGCTAATTCAACAACAAGTCTGTACGTCGGTATTATATGCCAAGCAGGACTTTTACGAGATACTGATTACCGATGATTATGGCTTTATTGAATGGCTAAATGAACTGGATTATCAAGATGAGTTACGACTCTTGGCACAACGATTGACAACACGAACACCTATTCATGCCGATTTAGCCAAGATTGACAGTGAAGATTTTTGTCGTTCGGAATTTCGTCTTAAAACACCATCAAAACCGATGTGTGATGCGTTAGGAGTTGCCTTAATTAGCGATGGTATCAGCGTCAGCTTACCTTCGCAACCGCAATGGTGTATGGCATTCATTGAAATTGAACAGATTTTATATGATGCAGACCTGAATCCTGAGAATACGGTACAGCATCGAGTACGCTCCGTTTCTCAAGTTGAACAGGTTGACCCGGTGGTGCGTGATTGGCGATGTGGTGTGGGGGAGAAAAGTCATCATGCCGAGGATTTATTAGCGCGTTGGAAAGAGGCCTTTCCTCATTTGGATTTGTGCCATGAATATTCAGATAAATTTTTGCCTTCCTTGAAGGGCGATACGTTTAAATCCGTGTTAAAACGGTTACGTGAACTAGACGATGATTGTCATCGTTGGGTAATTGAAGAACGAACCGAAGTCGTTTATTCCATGAGGGCGCGTCCTGAAAGTAACGACACGATGAAACGAAAACCATTAGCAAACATGCGATTCGCGACTTGTCCGAATAATGGTGAACAAGATTTTGTGATGCACTGTGATATTCAACCGAAAGGTTATCGACTTTATTGGTTTGAAGACCGTCAGAGACGACGTTTAACAATGTGTTATGCTGGCCCGCATTTGGAAACGGTGGGATTTAAAGCGCAATAATTTTTTATAGTACTATTCCCCCAAACCTGTGCGATTTCCTCTGGAGCGCAATAAGAATTATTGCGCTCCAGAGAGACGGTTACCGATTTCTACAAACACTAATCTAAGATGATGGATAAATCATTTCAACTGCAAGGCATCACATTTATTTGGGATGTTCAAAAGGCTCATCTCAATAGACAGAAACATGGTATTACTTTTGAACAAGCGAGTGAAGTATTTTTCGACCCGTTTCTGCGTGTTGTAGATGCCAGTGAAGATTATGAAACACGAGAAGCGGTGATTGGTATAGACACCGTTGGAAGACATTTGTTCGTTGTGCATGTCCAATTGGAAAATGATTATTTCCGAATCATTTCCGCACGTAAAGCAACCGCGAAAGAGAGATATTATTATGAAACTCAATAAGCTTAAAGAGCGTCTTAACAAAAACCGTCCTATGACTACCATCACGTTGCCTATCCCAGAGGACGTAGTGGAAGATTTAAAGCGTATCGCGCCCGCATTTGGATTTTCTGGTTATCAACCATTAATTCAATACTATATTGGCCAGGGACTAAGAGTTGATTTGGAACGTTTAGACAATTCTCCCCTGCCACCATTTATGGATCGTTTGAAATATCAGGGAAAGGCAGAAACGGCGATGGCTAAAACTGTGGAGGAGACACCACTGGAAGTCGGTATCAGTTAAAGGCGGCCTAGCCCACCATACGCGGGCTGAATCATAGGAACCACCCATGCCATTAAGTTGGAACGAAATCAAAACTAGAGCCCAAACCTTTTCTCAAGAATGGGCCAACGAAGCGCGAGAAGAAGCCGAAGCGAAGTCGTTTTGGGACGACTTTTTTCAAGTCTTCGGCATCTCACGGCGGCGCGTTGCTACCTTTGAACGGCCCGTCAAAAAATTGGATAACAAAGCCGGCTTTATCGATTTGCTGTGGAAAGGCGTGTTGTTGGTTGAACATAAATCACGCGGCAAAAGTTTAGATAAAGCGGTGCAACAGGCGAAAGATTATTTTGCGGGGCTGACCGACGCGGAATTGCCTAAGTATATTCTGGTCTCGGATTTTCAATATTTTCGGTTGTATGATTTGGAGAATGACAGTCACACCGAATTTGAATTGCTAGAGTTGGTGCAACATGTTCATTTGTTTGGCTTTATCGCGGGATATGAGAAACGGACTTATAAGGAAGAAGATCCGGTCAATATTCAGGCAGCGGAATTGATGGGGCAATTGCATGACCGTCTGGAGGAGGTTGGTTATCGTGGCCATGACCTAGAAGTGTATTTGGTGCGTTTGCTGTTTTGTCTGTTTGCGGATGATACGAATCTGTTTGACAAGGGGATTTTTTGGCAATATCTGGAATTACAGACGAAGCCCGATGGTAGTGATTTGGCATTGCACCTCGCCTCGATTTTTCAAACGCTGAATATCCCGGCGGCCAAACGACTGACCAATTTGGAGGAGAGTCTGACTCAGTTTCCTTATGTCAACGGTAAATTGTTTGAGGAAACGCTCCCCCTGGCAGCTTTTGATAGTCAGATGCGGGAGATGCTGTTGCAAGCTTGTGCCTTGGATTGGGGCCAAATCTCGCCCGCGATTTTTGGGTCGATGTTTCAAGCGGTGATGAATCCACAAGAACGTCGCAATGTGGGGGCACATTACACCTCGGAGAAGAATATTCAGAAATTGATTAAGCCGCTATTTTTAGACGAGTTACATAGTGAATTTGACCGGGCTAAAGGCAATAAAACGCAATTGCAAGCGTTACATAAGAAATTGGCGACCTTGCGATTTCTGGACCCAGCGTGCGGGTGTGGCAATTTTTTGGTGATTACTTATCGGGAGTTGCGGGGGTTAGAGATTCAAGTGTTGCGGGAGTTGCATAAAAGCGGGCAAGGTTTTTTAGATATTCGGGAGATTATTCACGTCGAGGTGGACCAGTTTTATGGCATTGAAAGTGATGAGTTTGCCTGTCAAATTGCGCAGGTGGCGATGTGGTTGATTGACCATCAAATGAATCTGAAAGTCAGTCAAGAGTTTGGGCAGTATTTTGTGAGATTGCCTTTGACGAAAGCGGCTACCATCGTGCGTAGTAACGCCTTGCGATTGGATTGGGAAAGTCTGGTGCCGAAAGCGCAATTGCATTATATTTTGGGCAATCCGCCGTTTGTGGGACATCATTTGCAGAGTATTTCTCAAAAAGAAGATTTGCATTTGGTGTTACACGATATAAAAGCGGCAGGTGTTATGGATTACATCTCTGCTTGGTTTTACAAAGCTTCGGAATATATTCTAAACACGAAGATTAAAGTAGCATTGGTATCAACTAACTCTATTGTACAAGGTGAACAAGTGGGTATTTTGTGGAGTGTCCTCTTGAATAAATATCAAGTGAAAATTCACTTTGCCCATCATACTTTCAAATGGAGTAATGAAGCTAAAGGGAATGCGGCAGTACATTGCGTCATTATAGGGTTCGCTAATTTTGACACGGCTGAAAAACGATTGTATGAATATGGCGATATTAAAGGTGAGCCTCATGAAATCAAGGCCAAAAATATCAATCCGTATTTGGTAGATGCAAACGATATTGTAATCGTTAATCGAAATAAGCCAATTTGTGATGTTCCTGAAATGATGTATGGCAATAAACCTACCGATGGTGGAAATTTCTTACTCACGGAGGATGAAAAAATAGAATTTATTATAAAGGAGCCACAAGCTGAGAAATTCATCAAACCATTTATTAGTGCCAGAGAATATTTAAATAATGAAAAACGCTGGTGTATTTGGTTAGTTGATGCACAACCTAATGAACTCCGAAATTTGCTTGAAATTATGAAAAGGGTAGAGGCGGTTAAGAATTTTAGGTCAGCAAGTGTTGCTGCTTCTACAAGAAGTTATCGATATCACACCTTATTTAGACAAGTCACTCAACCTAAATTTGATTATATTCTGGTTCCAAGAACAACTTCTGAAAATAGAAAATACATACCAATTGGTTTTTTTAACAAAAATCATATTGTAAGCGATACTTGTCAAGCTATTCCCAACGGCGACCTCTATCTATTTGGACAATTAATGTCGCAAATGCACATGACTTGGGTAAAATATACCTGTGGCAGATTAAAAAGTGACTTTCGCTATTCCAAGGACATCGTTTATAATAACTATCCTTTTCCCCAACCAGCCAACGAGGCGCAGAAACAAAAAGTTGAACAAGCAGCGCAAAAGGTCTTAAATGTACGGGCANACTACCCTGACAGCAGTTTAGCGGATTTGTACGACCCGCTTAGTATGCCGCCCGATTTAGTTAAAGCCCATCAAGCCCTTGACAAGGCCGTCGACCTATGTTATCGTCCCCAAGCCTTTACGAATGAACTGAGTCGCATCGAATATTTGTTTAGCTTATATGAACAATTGACGGCGCCGATGATTAAGGTGACAAAGAAGAAGAAAACGATTAGGGCAAAGAAAGCCTAACCGTTATTTGCCGGTGCTTCCCTGCCATCTTTCTTAACAGTATGAAAAACACATTTGATGGTCAGATACCAGAGAGACTGTTGCAAGCCTGTACTTTGGAGTGGGGGCAACTCTCGCCCGTGATGTTGGGTTCAATGTTTCAAGCGTTGTTGAATCCCCAGGAACGTCGCAATGTGGGGGCCCATTACACTTCGGAACAGAATATTCAGAAGTTGATTAAGCCGTTGTTTTTAGATGAGTTGTACAATGAATTGGCACGAGCTAAAGGTAATAAAACGCAATTGCAGGCGTTACATAAAAAACTGGCGACGTTGCGATTTTTGGATCCGGCGTGTGGGTGTGGCAACTTTTTGGTGATTACTTATCGGGAGTTGCGGGAGTTAGAACTTCAAGTGTTGCGCGAGTTGAATAAAAGTGGACAAGGATTTTTAGATATTCGGGAGATTATTCACATCGATGTGGACCAGTTTTATGGGATTGAAAGTGACGAGTTTGCTTGTCAAATCACGCAAGTAGCTCTTTGGTTGATTGACCATCAAATGAATTTGAAAGTGAGTCACGAGTTCGGGCAATATTTTGTGAGATTACCGCTGACGAAGGTTGCTACCATTGTGCATGGTAATGCGTTGCGAATGGACTGGGAAAGTCTGGTGTCGAAAACGCAATTGCATTATATTCTAGGCAATCCGCCGTTTGTGGGGAAGCAATTGCAAAATGCGGCGCAGAAAGCCGATATGGAATCAGTCTTTACCAGTGTGCCAGGTGCCGGGGTTTTGGATTATGTGACGGCTTGGTATTTGACCGCGGCTAAATATATTCAGGACACGACGATTCGTTGCGCCTTTGTTAGCACGAACAGTATTGCCCAAGGGGAACAAGTTGGAGTGTTGTGGAATGAACTTTACCACCGCTATCATCTCAAAATTCATTTTGCCCATCGTACCTTTTCTTGGAGAAACGAAGCGAAAGGCAATGCGGCGGTGCATTGTGTCATTATCGGTTTTGGTGTCCACGATAGGGATGATAAACGCTTGTTTGATTATGAGAATCTCAAAGGTGAACCGACGGAACGGCAAGTGAAAAATATCAATCCGTATTTGGTGGAAGGTTCAGATATTTTTATAACCAAACGGACTAAGCCATTATGTCAAGTATCTGAAATAAAATTTGGTAATCAACCCATAGATGGAGGTGGCTTTATAATCGAAACTAGAGAGGAATTAGCAGAGATACTTTCAAAAGAACCCACTTTGTCAAAATACATCAGAAAATATGTTGGCAGTCAAGAATACCTCAACAAAATAGATAGATGGGTTTTCTGGCTTTTAGAAATTTCACCAACTGAAATAAGAAATTCTAAAATTCTTACTGAGAAAATAAGTAGAGTTAAAGAGTTTCGTTCGAAGAGTAGCCGAAAGGAAACCCGAGAGTTAGCATTAGTTCCAACAAAGTTCGCTTTTATTTCTCACACCGAAACTGACTATGTGATAATACCAAGCGTATCGTCTGAAAATCGGCGATATATTCCAATTGGTGTTATGCCAAAAGAAGTAATTACCAGTAATCTTTGTCTGATTATACCCAATGCGACACTTTTCCTTTTTGGAATACTCACCTCTGAAATGCACCTGGCTTGGGTAAAATATACCTGTGGCAGATTAAAAAGTGACTTTCGCTATTCCAACACGATTGTTTACAACAACTATCCTTTTCCCCAAAACGTGAACGAAGTGCAGAAACAGAAAGTTGAACAAGCCGCGCAAAAAGTATTAGATACCCGGACCAACTACCCTGACAACAGTTTAGCGGATTTATACGACCCGCTTAGTATGCCGCCCGATTTAGTCAAAGTTCATCAAGCCCTTGACAAGGCTGTCGACGTATGTTATCGTTCCCAAGCCTTTACGAATGAACTGGGTCGCATCGAATATTTGTTTAGCTTATATGAACAATTGACGGCGCCGATGATTAAGGTGGCAAAGAAGAGAAAAACGACTAAGGCAACGAAAGCCTAAAAGCTCTAATGGCCAAAGTTAATATTTGGACTTCTTCCAAAAATCATTTTGGCGCCGACAAGATTTTTGAGGGAGGATTGCCAAGAAGCCAATTTTGGACTCCTGGGAAAATATATGTATGCTGGCGGCCCATAGACAATGTTGCTGCGATAATAATACGATATTTTCTTTACTGCGTACAACGATAAAATTTATGACAGACCAAGAATACAAACAGAAAATTAGCACCTATGAATGGAAACAACTTGATAAATTATGGCAAGCCATCAGCAAGAAAAACACCCATGGTTGGGATAAAGGCAAAGCCTTTGAATATCTCGTGGTCAGGGCGTTTGAATTAAGTGGGGCAAACGTCCGCTATCCCTATTCCGTTCGTGAAGACGGCCAAGAGGTTGAACAAATTGATGGTGTCATTTACCATAATCATTTGTCCTGCTTACTGGAATGCAAAGACCAAACGGACCCCATTAATTTTGAACCGATTGCCAAATTGCGAAGTCAACTGATGAGACGGGCAACGACCATTGGCAATGTGTTTAGCATGAGTGGTTTTACGGAACCTGCGCTTAAATTGATGAGGACGTTGTCTCCTCAAATCATCTTGTTGTGGCAGAGAGATGAGATTGAACTGTGTCTCAAGAGAAAAGATATGACATGGGCACTGCTTCTAAAATATCACTACGCTGTGGAAGAATGTATATCGGCGTTTAACATAAAGAGTGTGACAATATGACACCCAAAATTATCGTGACCGAAGGCGAAATGGACCGGTTGCTGTGGTCAAGAATTTTCTCAGGCATTGAGAATATCAAGATCACGGCCGGTTCCGGATATTCTGCGGCATTGACGCTGGCAAGTTCAATCCTGACTTATCATAAAAAGCCAGTTTTATTATTGCTGGATGCGGATAGCAATGACCAAACTGACATTGCCGAAAGGTATAGTTTCGTCAACAGCTATTTAGGCATGTCAACCCCTGGCGCGGTCTTCAAGATTATCTTATTCCAACCCGAATTGGAAACGGTATTTTTTGAAGATGCCAAAGTGGCAGAACACTTGATAGGTCGTTCCTTAACTGAACCAGAATTGCAGTTAGCCCGGTTGCATCCCAAACAAGTTTTACAAGAGGCCGTGTCTGGGAATTATAATTATAGGAAAGTGATTTCTAAACTGAATAAGGAAGATTTGGCAAGACTTCGTCAATTAAAGGTGGTTAAGGAAATCCAGTCGTTTTTACAGGCGGAGAAGGACAGTTTGCCTGCCTAGTGACAAGTGGGTAAAGCAGGGGAGATTTGCACAGCCTATCTGGTTTACCTGAGTTCGTCGGGGGTTGTCCATTTAGGTTCATAATGTGGAGGCTGACTAGTTTTGGTAGTGATGCAAGGTGAGTGATAGAAATTTCAGGACTGGCAGTCCTCAAAGGACCGCCAGTCCTTGCCCGTCACCCACGTTGTATTACCACCCCTTAATCTTTTAACTTGACGTTCAAGTTTTTTGGTCTCTCAACGAGTACAACGGATGGATGGGATAAACGGATAACCCCTCTCAGGTTAGCTGGTGGTTTTTGGAGGTCGTGAACCCTCCTTCCCAAACGGCTTCAATCCGTTTCTCTTACTACCCTCTGTAGTATTTTTTTGGGGTTATCCGTTTATCCCATCCATCCGTTGTACTTATCTTCTGGAAGGGAAAGCCCAAAAACTTGAACATCGAGTTTAAAGTGGTCAATTATTCATTTTGCTGAAGACTTCTATAGATAATGTGTATCTATTTGAAGCCAGTGTGTTGGAGAAGAAAATCATAATGATGATTGCTAATTTTCCTGGGATGGACTATAATTAACTTATCGTCTCTTCTCCTCCCTAATTTAGGTACGCTAGACATGACTAAAACTAAAATTGAATGGACTGAAAAAACTTGGAATCCCATGACGGGATGCCAAATAGTGAGTGAAGGTTGTAGGCATTGTTATGCTGCACAAATGGCATATCGTCTAGCTGCTATGGATCTTCCTCAATACCAAAGGGTGACAACAAAAGCTAAGAATGGGAGTATTCAATGGACTGGGAAAATTCAACAAGTAGAATCGGCTTTAGAGATGCCACTAAAAACGAAGCAGAACACGCTGTTCTTTGTCAATTCCATGAGTGATTTATTCCATGAGGCGGTTGACACGAATTTTTTAGACCAGGTGTTTCAAGTCATTTCTGCTACACCGCAACATACTTATCAAATTTTGACCAAACGGGCGCCGCAAATGGTCAATTATTTTAAAAATCATTCGGTGCCAGCTAATGTTTGGCTGGGAGTGTCCGTAGAAAATCGCCAACAAGGAATACCCAGAGTTAAGGAACTCCAGAAAATCCAGGCCACTGTGAAATTTTTGTCAATTGAACCGTTGTTAGAAGATTTGGGTAGCATTAATTTGAAGGGCATTCATTGGGTCATTGTGGGTGGTGAATCTGGAAGCCAAGCACGTCCCATGAAAGAGGAATGGGTGCGAAATATTCAACGGCAGTGCTGCAAACATCGGGTGAAGTTCTTTTTTAAACAATGGGGGACGTGGGGACCCGATGGGGTGAAACGTTCTAAAAAGGCGAATGGTAGTTTGTTCGATGGTAAGATTTGGCATCAAATGCCACGGATTAAACGAATAGGTACTATATGATTAAAACGACTCCTCATCGATTTGGTGGACTATGGACTGAAGAAAAATTAGAAAGGATTCGTAAGTATTTGGCTGCTTATATGACCATTTTCAGTAAAAATCCACGGGCGAAATACTTTCGCACTATCTATGTGGATGCTTTTGCTGGGACTGGCTATCGTGACTTAACTGAGTCAAATGAACCCGTTGGTGGGTTATTTGAGGACATAGAAGAAGATGCCGAAGTCCAAGGGTTTTTAAATGGCAGTGCGGTGGTTGCGCTAGAGAATCAGCCGCCTTTTAGTGAATATCTCTTTCTTGAAAAGAAGCCAAAGTATGCTAAAGAATTGAACTTACTAAAAGAACGATATGTTCACCTGGGTTCGTCCATTCAGGTTCACAACGAGGAAGCTAATCAATTCCTACAAAATTGGTGCCAACAAACCGATTGGAGAAAAACGCGGGCCGTGGTTTTTTTAGACCCCTATGGGATGCAAGTCAAGTGGCAAACTTTAGAAATGATTGCGGCAACTCAAGGTGTTGATTTATGGATTTTGTTCCCTTTGGGGCAAGCGGTTAATCGTTTACTGACCCGCGAAAGTCTTCCTGATGAGTCTCAGTCAACGAGATTGACTGAGTTATTTGGTACCTCAGATTGGCAAAGTGCTTTTTATCGAACCGAAATAGTTAAAGATTTGTTTGACACTAGAGAACAGACGAGTAAAATCGCCAATTTGGAAGCCATTGGAAAATTCTTTGTAGAACGGCTGTCTGTAATTTTTAAAGGCGTTGCTAAAAATCCTCGTGAACTAAGAAATTCGCGTGGGGTG
>BS_KBA_SWE02_21mDRAFT_10000712_pt1 | contig 12622 bp, 10 predicted proteins | sample BalSeasSWE02_21m_FD_9196 | JGI IMG/M metagenome (IMG submission 9196)
GTGCTTCAGGCGAGTTTGCAATCACCTGGCCGGAGGCTGCAATGCGAGCGGCTTCCTGCGAAATCGCAATCAGTGCCGGTTCTGCCACCGTGGTGCCAAAACCAAGTGCAAACGCAAACACCAGCAACCACCACAGGTTACCCTTGCGGACAAAGTTGTAAGCCATCTCTTCACCGATCGGGAACAGTGCCATCTGCAAACCACGCACGAACAGGGCCAGGCCCAGCAGGACTTGCAGGAAACCCCACAGCATCTGCCCCATGTTCGGAATCGGTTGTCGAAGTACCAGCAGTTGAAAAAAAGCGATGACGGCCACAATGGGCATGAGGGCGAGTGCACTATCGGTCAGTGGCTCTAAAAGCTTACGAACTTTATGCCAGATAACTCTTAATCGACCCTTTTTATGCGGGTGTGAAACGAGTGGGTTATCCGCAGGGTGCATTTTTTAGGCTGGTGGTTTCCCGTTGGTATCAGACATTCAGTACCACTTTCTGGTAAAGACCCCCAAAATAATAATTGGAGGAAAGCTGTTCCGGTTTGATTTCCGCCGGCATAAATGCCGGTAGCTCTTCGCGCCAGAGGTCCATAGCAAATGGCTCCAACAGGGTCAGGACAGGTTTCATCACATAACGCATGGGATTGGAGCGTTTTGGCCCATGGTAGTCGACAAAGATCACCCTGCCTCCCGGCCGGGTTACGCGGATTGCTTCTGCAACCGTTTTACGCCGCGCCTCTTCAGGCTGTTCGTGCAACAGAAAAAACACCACGGTCTCGTCAAAGCTGCCATTCGGGAATGACATACAGGTGGAATCCTGATGGTGAACAGAGAAATTATCGTGTGCCGCCATCTTTTTCTTGATATTGCTTATCTGCACGGGAGCAACATCAACAACACTGAGTCGCGATTGGGTTTGCCCCAGGTGGGTTGCCAGCCGGTTTGAAAAATCGCCATAGACACAGGCAACCTGCAGCACGCTACTGTTCGGCTGGAGGTTCATTTCATCCAGTACCGTGCGTGTGAGCTTGTGCATATTGCCCCAGAGAATCAGGTTGACCAGCCACTCACGCTCAAAAACCCACACGGACCTCGGATGGATATACGCCCACCAGTAAGTGTCCTGAAGATAATCGGGGATAGAAGGTGCAACGACCGGCGTTGCACTGACTGCCGCTGCCTCTCCCGCCTGATCACCTACCTCAAATGGGTAGTCCTCTGCTAAAGCTCTTAAATCGTCATTCATATCATTGTTAGCCACCAGTAAAACTGGGCCTGGTAGCAATTTATTCCTTCTCTCAGGTTTAGTTGATCATAAATAAATAAAAAGCCGTCAGCACAGTGCCAATAGCGGCAAACGTGTAGACGGCGCTGGCTACCAGCGTATCTTTTCTGATCCCGAAATCGTGAGCCACGACCCGTAATCGATGTGCTGCATGCCAAACTGAGAGAAAGAGTACGATGAAAAGGCTTGCTTTGCCAAGCCAACTCGACGCAAAACTGTGAATTTGTTCAAATTGCAGACCTGCGGGCACGTTTCCCGTTGCTATTAATAGAAATAGCGCAATCAGGGCGGGAAAAATGAATGCCGTCAAGGTACCGCCTGCTGCAAATAATCCCCAAACGATCGCTTTGTTTGCAATTGCCATCAGAGCACCCCCGCAAGCCAGAAAATAAAGATACTCAAAATTGCCCAGGCCACATAGTGGCCGATGATGATGTAACTATCAGCCAGCTTCTTTTCACCCAGATAAACCGGCATAGCCTTTGGTGCCAGTTTGAACCATGGAAATGTCTGGAAGAACAGGAAGTACAACAATGCCAGGCCATGAAAAACAATCAGTCCCGTGCTTTGCTGTGAGGCAAGAAAGGCATTCCACCTTTCCGGCGAGTCAGCCAGGGCAGCCAGCGCAAATATCGTCAGGAAGCTGTAGAAAACAACCAGGAAACTGGTCAGTTCACGCAACACATAAACTTTATAACGTCCATTACGCATGTACCAGGTGGTCGTGGAAATCGGTCTGACATAGGGTTGACGGCTCATGACTTGTCTCCCGTAATTCCCATTTTTTGTTTCCAGAACTCAACCGCACCATCAATTTTCATCTGCTGGATCGCGGCCGCCGGATCGACATGTTTCGGACAAACCTCGGAACAGGCTCCAACAAAAGAGCAGTCCCAGACACCATCGTGATCCGCCAGGATATTCAGCCGGTCAGATTTACCCTGATCCCGGGAATCGCGGTTATACCTATGAGCCATCGATAGGGCCGCCGGCCCGATGAAGTCTTTATTGAGACCGTACTGCGGGCAAGCTGAATAACAAATCATGCAGTTAATGCACATGGTGAGTTGTTTGAATTTTGCCAATGCAGCGGGTGGCTGGATGTATTCCTTGTCTGCGGCGGGCGGCGGGTCCTTGCGAATAATGTAGGGCTGCACCTGGTGCAGTTTCTTTATCACATCATCCAACACCACCACCAGGTCGCGCTCTATGGGGAAATTCTCCAGTGGCTCGACACGCACTTTGTCCGGCAGGTCGCGGATAAATGTCTTACAGGTCAGGCTGGGCTCACCGTTGATCATCATGCCGCAACTGCCGCAGACCATCATGTGACAGGACCAGCGATAGGCCAGCGTGGTATCGAGATTTTCTTTCACATAGTTGATGGCATCCAGTATCACCCAGTCTTCAAGACAGGGAACCGAGTAAGTCTGAAACCAGGGAGCTTTGTCCTTGTCAGGATCGTAGCGCATGACTTCCAATTCAAGTTGCCGCGTACGCATTATTTTTTACCCCCTGAATAGTCACGTTTACCCGGCTGGGAACGCGTGATGAAAACATCCGACCAGGCCACCCGGGGGCGACCATCCGACTGGCGGTAACACAATGAATGTTTCAGGAAATTGTCATCATTACGTTCGGTATAATCCAGGCGCTGGTGAGCACCGCGGGATTCACGCCGCTGCAACGAACCTTCGGCAATGGTCTCGGCCACATCCAACAGGTTGCGTAGCTCAAGTGCTGACTGCAGGTCGGTATTAAACACATTGCTCTTGTCGTTGATCTCTATACCCTTGAAACGCTCACGAATTTCTGCAATTTTCTCGCAGGTAAGCCTGGCGCCTTCTTCATCGCGGTAGATGCCGGCACCCTCCTCCAGCGTGGTTCTCATTTCCCGCCGAAGACCAGAAATGGTCTCGGTGGAACCACCTTTTTGTAAGAGAGCACGCACACCCGCGACGATGGCTTCCGCCTGGGTATTCAAGGCTTCATCATTGCCGCTTGCACTGGCCTGTTGCGCATAAAGTATCGCTTGCTGGGCTGAGCGTTTTCCGGACACCAGTAATTCGGTCAGCGAATTGGAGCCGAGCCGGTTGGCGCCGTGCAAACCGGAACACGCCGTTTCGCCGATAGCATACAGACCGGGCATCGGGGCTTCACCGTTAATATTGGTATCGATACCACCCATCATGAAGTGTACGACGGGGCGTACCGGCACCGGATCCTTGATCATGTCCACACCGACATAGGCATGGGCCAATTCCTGTACCAGTGGCAAACGCTCCATAATTTTCTTTGCACCCAGGTGGCGCATATCCAGCATCACGCAGTCACCCCAGGGGGTTTCAACCGTATTGCCTTTCTTGTGCTCGTGCCAGAACGCCTGGCTGAGTCGATCGCGCGGACCGAGTTCCATTGTTTTGAATACCGGTTCTCCGATCGGGGTTTCCGGGCCCATACCNTAGTCCTGCAAATACCGGTAACCGTCCTTGTTGACCAGGATACCGCCTTCGCCNCGGCAGGCCTCAGTCAGNAGAATACCCGTGCCCGGTAAACCGGTCGGGTGGTATTGAACAAATTCCATGTCTTTCAACGGCACCCCGGCGCGGTACGCCATGGCCATGCCGTCGCCGGTCTTGATCGCACCGTTGGTGGTGAACGGGAATACCTGGCCACCGCCACCCGTAGCAATAATGACCACCGGGGACTCGAACTGAAAAAACCGGCCACTGCGTATTTCCATCGCCACAACACCACGGCACTTGCCATCAAGATGCAGCAGGTCAAGTGCAAAATATTCGTCATAGCGCTGAATGGAGGGGAACTGCATCGAGGTCTGGAACAGGGTATGTAAAATATGGAAACCACTCTTGTCAGCGGCATACCAGGTACGCTTTTTCTTCATGCCGCCAAACGGCCGTACCGCCACTGAACCATCTTCCTCGCGACTCCAGGGACAGCCCCAGTGTTCAAGTTGCATCAGTTCGCGTGGTGCCTGTTCAACAAAATACTCAACCACGTCCTGGTCACATAACCAGTCTCCACCGCCAACCGTATCGTTGAAATGCATCTCAAGTGAATCATCCGCACCCTTGACCCCGGCGGCTCCACCTTCTGCAGCACAGGTGTGGCTGCGCATCGGATAGACCTTGGAAATTAGTGCGACTTTGAGCTTGGGATCGGTTTCTGCAACAGCAATGGCGGCACGCAGACCGGCGCCGCCTGCACCTACAATTACGACGTCTGCCTTGATGTGTTCCATATTAATATTACTCTGTAAGGTTTTATATTAAAAAAATATAATGTATATGCCCCAAACAACGAATGACTCAAATCAATCAGGCCGGGAATAATATTCCCAACCCGATTGACTATCGATTCGACTCATCAGAACCGGTAACTGGCCTGTATACGGGCATACCATATATTGTATTCAGGGCTCTGCTCACCCATCGTCAGTATGGAATTGATTCCGTCCACACCCAATCCATCGATGGCCCAATCCTTGCTGCGGAATTTCTCATATTCGAGATACAGCTTATAACCCCAATGCTCATTGATCTCGCGATCGTAATGCAATTTGGCGTTGAGCAGATCGGTCGTCAACGGGGCAAATGGCGGCTCATCGGCGATTGTCTGCACCGAAATTTTGCCGGTGGATTTAGCGGAAATGAAATCAAAGCCGATGCTCGATTTCTCATTGATGACCGAGCTCAATCCAAGGCCGATGGTGGTGATGCCGTCACGTGTGTTTCCGCTCCAGGGAGCCGAACTGCCGCCAATGGTGTTGAGAATGTCTGCGTTGATATTATCGCGGGTGACAAAGGCATAGGTGTTGATCCCGTCACTGACGGCATAATTCAAATTAACCGTGAAGCTTTGATCCGTGCTTTTCTGCAGACCGATGGGTGACTCACCATATTTTGATTTCGCATAGAAATAATTCAGGTTAATGCCCAGGGCCTCAGTCGGCATAAAGTCAAACTCGGCAAGGATACGTTCACGATCCCGGTCAGCCATGTTGAATTTACGCAGCAAAGGATTATCCATGGGTAGCCCATTGTCCACCGGGAGATAATTCGAGATATCACGAGTCGAATCTTCATACTTTAACCGGGCTTCCGCATAAACGATTGGATTGACCTTGACCTCACCCCACCAGGTGGTTTCTTTGGTGCGCTCCACAGCCTGCAGTGTGCGATCCACATTCAGTTGCTGGGCACCGCCACTCAGCCGGATGACATTATGTGCCCGGTAGCGTACATCTGCCGAATACTGCTGCCGCTTATAACTGTAAGGCGTGTTATAGACCGGGGCGACCGGTAGCAGGTCAGTGACCACCGGTGTGTATAAATCAACGGGTGTTTGATTGTCCCTCTCATCCCACTTGCCCCGAGCGGTGAAACTGAGTTTTTTGTTCAGCTTCGCGTACAGTTTACCGGCGACATTGTAGGTGGTGGTATCCAGTTTTCCATTCAGTGACTCGCGTGGTAGCGGCAGGTCACTGTATAAGGGGTTAATGGTATACGGCAGGAACGCATCGTTCTGAGTCAGACGTCCAATCACCGCCCGTCCGGACAAGTTAATTTGCGGCGAGATTGCAAACGCACCTGACAGGCTGAACTGATGAGACTTATTACCGGGCTCGAGTGCTGCCCTGAAGTTGTAAAGCTCCGGCAGTGAGCTAAAGGGGTTTTGCCAGGTCAACGCGGAATTACCATTATCAAACTGGGAACCGAGAAAACCAAGCTCAACCTGCGCACGCTGGGTGGACCATATCAGAGCCATGTCAACCAGGTCCGTAGTGAAATCCACAGGTGCTGGCAGAATGCTGGAATTACTGTAGTACAAGCCTGCACCGAGTGTGCGGGTACCCTTCTTCTCCTGGCGTTGAACATCGACTCTGTAAGACCAGTTGGATATGAGTGACAGTGTCACACCCACATCCATGATTTTGCGCGTGGTCTTCAGTTGAGCCGCTGCCAGACTGCTCTCCAGTGCGCTCATACCGCTTGTGGTATTCGCTTTTACCCAATTCGAGGGCAGGGTCAGAGAGTCACTGCCTACACCGAGAAATGGCGTTTGCGTACCATAACCAAGGTATCGTGGTATTTCCTGGTAGCCGAACCGAAGCTCGTATTGGCCGGTATTACCACCGCGCATATCAAGCTCACGACTGGCGTAACCGAGGTTGTCTGCATACAGGTCAAAATACATGCCTTGCAGATTTCTGAAATGGACGTCACCGTCGAGAGCGGCATAAAACCCTTTATCGTCCAGACCGCGATAATCGCCGAACGCCGGGGAGGAGCTACTTACCCAGCCCAGCCCGAAATCCATGATACCACGCCAGCCGGTATACTTAACGCATTGATTACATGAGTAAACACTTGGATCTGCATCTTGAGCTTCGGTCACCGGGCTATGTGCGCTCAACACTAAAACCGGTAAAAGAGTTGCTATGCTGAAACCGAATTTTCCTGTGAATGTTTTCATTGTTCGTGACACCTCTTGTTCAACATTCATTACCGTGTACCTGATGCACCGGATGGATGGTTCGAACCATGGACCTGCGAATGACAGTTAGTGCAGGACTGTGCGAGCAGGAATCTGTTCTGGAAGGAGTTATCCTCAGACTCGCTGGTATAGGCCGTGGAAGGATGCCCGCCGGGTGAATGGCATTGCTGACACAATAAAGGAGGCCGCTGTTTCAGCAGCGCTTCAAGGTTGCTGCCGTGTGCGTTATGACACAGGCTGCAATCCTCAGATACCGGTGCATGCTCCCAAAGGAAAGGACCACGCTTCTCGGCATGACAGTTATAGCAGGTGTCATTGATCGTCGAGCGAACCAATAGGAAATCATTTGCACCGTTGTGCGGATTGTGACAATCAGAGCAGGTCATCTCTCCAAAACGCAACGGATGGCTACTTGCCTTGAAGGTATCCGCGCGGGCGCGGGGATGACATGCGAAACATTTTTCCTGCTGGGCCAGTTTATCCAGCATCGGATCCCGCGCCGCATGCACCTCGTGACAACTGACGCAGGCGACCTCTTCTTCGTCATGCATACTGCCAACCCAATGGAGCATGTTGCTGCCTTTGTGACAACTCATACAGACTTCATTCTGTGGTCCTGTCGGCGTGCCTTTGGCAAAAGAAACCGCCGGAGACGGGCGCGTGCCGTCTGCCAGTTTTTTACGGTGTGATGCACTCGGACCGTGACAGGTCTCACAATCATGACTGCCTTCGGCAAATGGTGAGTCTGCCGCGCCACTGATACCCATCTTGCCCAGGAATACCTCGTGNGCCGCCCGGTCTTTACCCTCGCTATGACAGGTCATACATTGCNTGGCGCCATCAGAGTATTCGGGGGCTGCNACGATTTCTTCGTCGCCGATAGCCAGGCTGAAATAACCCATCAAAGCGAGGAAAACAATGACGCTCTTTAAACCATTCCGGTATCCCGGTTTCTTTAACATGATCTTACCCACTCCTTGATCAATTTAATTTCTGTATCAAAGTTTAACCAAACTTTCAGGATTGATAGTGTAACGATTCGTTACCAATTCTNCCTGACTCTTCATGAACTATCGAAATTACNAAGTTAACGANNAGTGACTCNCTGGTTTCTAGTTATTTTTCGCGCCCTGCNCAACCCATAAACGGATGGTTTGTATTTCCTGCTTGGAAAGCGGTTTATTCTGACCGTGCGGCATACTGATAGAAGGATCNGCGCGNCCTTCAATAAGTACCAGCAAATTGCTACCTTCAACATCACCGGCAATGATCATTGGGCCGGCATTTGTGCCTTTCATCAAACNTTCATAGGTTTCCATATTNAGCCCGCTGGCGACTTCACCCGGACTACCAGCCTGGTGGCACTTCATACAGTTCTGATTAATGATAGGTTGCACATCCTGAGAAAAACTGACTGCCGGCTCACCACCGCATGCCGCGATGACCAGCGGAAACAGGCAAAGTGTGATAAATTTCCCAGCGGTTTTTTGATAATTTGGCATAAAATCTTTCTCCATTTATAGCCGCAACCTGACCCGTCAAGAGCACGGGTTTAAGACCGGTACAAAATTACGCTTTCAATGATCTTATGTTCATGACATATGTCAATATAACTGAAACTAGTACAGCATCGGGGTTTAAAAAAAGGTTAAATTCCTCAACGCAATTTTAAAACCTGGTTTTACAGAAATCATCCGGCATAAGAAAGAGGCCTCATGAAGATAAGTATAGTCGGCGCAGGAATTTCCGGCCTTGCCACCGCCCAGGCCGTGCTGAGCCGAAATCCTGATGCAGAAATCACCCTGTTTGAGGCCGATCAACGCATCGGCGGCAAGGTATGGACGGAAACCAGTGACGAGGGTTATCTCTGTGAAGGCGGGGTCAACGGTTTCCTCAATAAAATTCCCAGGACCCTTGAGTTATGCAAGGAAGCGGGTGTGTCACCGGTGCCGGCCGATGTCTCTGCGCAAAAACGTTATGTTTACAGTCGGGGCGAATTGCACAAGCTGCCGGAAAAACCACCTGAATTTCTGAAATCCAGACTACTCAGTGTAACCGGGCGTTTGCGGGTCATCTACGAGATCATCGCCGGCGGCACCGACAAAGCCGATGAAACCCTGGCTCAATTTGCGACACGGCGCCTCGGCCGTGAAGCCTACGAGCGCCTGATTGACCCGATGGCCTCGGGTGTATTCGCAGGCGATGCCAGCAGACTGAGTCTCAAAAGCTGTTTTCCACGCATACACGAGATAGAAACGGAATACGGCAGTCTGATACGCGGTTTGATCAAGTTACAGCGGCAAGCAAAACGCGAAGGTAAAAAAAACACACCAGGCCCCGGTCCCGGCGGGACTTTGACTTCCTTTGCAAATGGCATGAGTGTTTTAACCGACAGCCTCGCTGAACAATTGGGTTCCCGAATCCGCAGCGCAACACCGGTCAAAGATATCAGCCACAGCGGCAACCGTTACCAGCTACAACTGGATGACGATAGCGTGGAGGAAAGCGAGGTTCTGATCCTGGCCGCACCGGCCCACGCCCAGGCGCAAATGTTGCAGGCAATGGACCCGGCCCTCGCCGGTTTGTTGGGCGAAATCTCCTACCCTTCACTGGCGGTATGCTGCTTTGGTTATCGCAAACAACAGGTGGGCCAGGTACTGGATGGTTTTGGCTTTTTGATTCCATCAAAAGAACAACGCGCCATACTCGGCACCATCATTGACTCCAACGTTTTCCCCGGTCGCGCACCAGAAGATTCGGTCCTGTTACGTTCGATGGTAGGTGGTGCCAGGACGCCAGAGCTGGCCCTGTTGCCGGATGAGCAACTGATCTCCCGGGTTCGATCCGATCTCAAGGATATTCTGGGGCTCAAGGCAGAGCCCGATTTCATCCGGATTTTCCGGCATGCCAGGGCAATTCCGCAGTACCTCGTGGGGCATGCCGCCAGGCTGAAAGCCATCGATGAAAAGTTGCAGCGGCATCCGGGACTGGTGCTGACGGGTAACGCCTTCAAAGGGGTCAGCCTGAATGATTGTGTGGTGAACGCCTGGAAAACGGCGGAATTACTGTTTCCTCAAGTGCAAGACGGTGGGTTTGCATGATAGCCATGAGAAACAGCCTGAAGTTTAAAGTCGGGGCTTACCTGGTGGTGGCCCTGACGGTCGCTGCGCTACTTTCGCCATGATGGTGGTGCGCAACAATCGCGAGGAATTGCTGCAACAGGTCCAGAATAACAGTAGTCAATTATCCAGGGTGGTTATCAGCAGTACCCGTTTCGCCATGCTCCAAAACCAGCCATCCCATGTCGAACAGATCATCCAGGATGTCGGTGATCAGGAAGACATTGAAAAAGTCAGGATACTCAGCAAAGAAGGTGTGATCATTCACTCATCCGAGAAAGCCGAAATTGGCAGTAAGGTAGACCTGGAAGCTGAAGCTTGCCTGGGATGCCATTTGGATGAGAAAACCCGTTTGGAGAGCCCGAAGTTCGGCAGGACGCGATTCTTTAACAATCAGAATGGCAAACGGATGCTGGGGAGCACGGCCGTGATACACAACGAGCCGACTTGCGCCGGCAGCGGTTGCCACAAGGGCACAAAAGCGCAGCCCATACTCGGCGTATTGGATATTATTTATCCATTGGACAGAATTGAACAAACGCTGCGTTCTAATACCTATACGGTCTTTGGTTTGTCTTTTGGATTTATCCTATTGGCAGGGTTGCTTGGAATTTACCTGGTGCACCGCATGATTTACGTGCCACTCAGCGACCTCGATCATGGCGCGGAAAGGCTTGCTGCGGGAGACCTGGAAAACATGATTCCGGTGCGCAGCAAAGATGAGTTCGGTCAACTGGCATTGTCCTTCAATAGCATGACAAAGGCTTTACGTAAGTCACGTGTAGATCTTGAAGACTGGGGGCAAACCCTGCAGCAGAAAGTTGAAGCCGCAACCCAGGAACTCCACAAGGCCCAGGCTGAATCCGCACGCAGCGAGAAACTGGCCTCGGTTGGATTGCTTGCCGCCGGTATTGCGCACGAACTCAACAATCCCCTGACGGGTGTCTTAACTTTTTCCTACCTTGTCAGAAAAAACCTGCCGGATGGAAGCCCTGATGCTGAAGACCTGGATCTGGTTATTCGGGAAACCAAGAGATGCGCAGCAATCATTCGCAGGCTGCTGGATTTCTCCCGCGAAAAAAAGCCGGAAAAAACCTTCTCCAATCTCAATATTCTAATCGAAGAAACCGTGCATCTGATTGCGCAGGCAGCACAGGTTAATGACATCGAAATCAACGTGGACCTCGATGAGCAATTACCGGCAATCTGGATCGACGAAGACCTGATCAAACAGGTTATTATGAATATGCTGGTGAATGCACAACACGCCATCAAAGGTGAGGGCCGGATCACCATCAGGACCCGGATGCTAGGTGCCGAGGATTGTCCGAAATCAATCGCAGAGCCTCAGGAAATGGCAGAAATTACGATCACCGACACAGGCTCCGGTATTGCGCCGGACGACCTGCGGCGGATTTTTGACCCCTTCTTTACCACCAAGGGGGTCGGTAAAGGCACCGGGCTTGGTTTATCGGTCAGCCACGGTACAATTGAAGGGCACGGTGGATCAATAGAGGTTGAAAGCACAGTGGGTAAAGGTACAGAGTTTCACATCTATCTGCCGTTAGGCTCATCGGCTGACCAGGGTAGTGCCTCGTGAAAAAGCGAATACTGATCGTTGATGACGAGGATATCGTCGTAAGGAGTTGCCTGCGTATTCTTTCCGGCGATGAATATAACGTTGATGTTGCGAACAATGGGCTGGAAGCCCTGGACAAGATCGGCGAGCAAGAATACGACATGGTCATTCTCGATATCATGATGCCCAAAATGAACGGTATCGAAGTACTGCAAAGGGTCAAGGAAACGCACCCCGATATCGATGTCATCATGATCACCGGCCTGAACGAAATTGACACCGCCGTAAAGGCCATGAAACTGGGTGCATTCGATTATCTACCCAAACCGTTTGACCCTGAAGAACTCGAGCTGGTGGTGACGCGGGCTTTTGCGCACCGGCAGTTGCTGCAGGAAAATGTCAACCTGAAAAATGAAGTCAGCGCCCGCTACAGCTTTGAAAATATCATCGGTTCCAGCCCGCCAATGCAGACGGTTTACCGCCTCGTCGCACGTTGTGCACCCACCAACAGCACCGTCATGCTCAGGGGTGAAAGCGGCACCGGCAAGGAACTGATCGCACGCGCAATACACTTTAATAGTCTGCGCAAGGATAAACCCTTTATAACGGTCGATTGTGCTTCGCTGAGCGAAAATTTGCTCGAGAGCGAATTGTTCGGCCATGTTAAAGGTTCATTTACCGGTGCCGTAGCCAATAAGAAAGGCTTATTTGAAGTCGCCGACGGCGGCACCTTGTTCCTGGATGAAATCGGCAATATTTCCATGTCCACGCAGGCAAAATTACTCCGCTTCATCGAGGCAAGGGAATTCAAGGCGGTAGGCGACACGCAGTCAAAATCGGTCAACATCCGCTTAATCACAGCAACCAACAAAGACCTGGAAGCCATGGTTGCCAATGACACTTTCCGCGATGATCTGTATTACCGTATTAATATATTCCCGATTGAGATACCACCGTTACGCAAACGCCGTGACGATATTCCAACGCTGGCTTTCCACTTCCTGAACGCGTTCAGCAAGGAAATGGACCGTGTGGTCAAAGAGTTCTCAGCCGGCGCGATGAACCTGTTGGTTAACCACGACTGGCCGGGAAACGTCCGGGAGCTCGAAAACGTTGTACACCGGGCC
>BS_KBA_SWE02_21mDRAFT_10000713_pt1 | contig 12621 bp, 8 predicted proteins | sample BalSeasSWE02_21m_FD_9196 | JGI IMG/M metagenome (IMG submission 9196)
AAGGGGGCATAATTGGGGGTTTCTTGCAAATGAGATATGTGCAAGGCATGTAAAGGGTGAGGCAGTTGGCGGGCTGTTCCATACTTTGCTTTTGAGAGGACTTGATTCCTAAACTCGAATTCTTACAATAGCTTCACCTCCTTGGCCCGATGAGGGTGGGGAGGTATTCGTGTAAAAAAAGGAGGTTGACCATGAAAATTAAGGGAATAGCCATTTTCAATAACAAGTCAATGTGCTGGGTGCAACGAACAGGTTTCCTTGTTCTCACCACGTTTCTCCTCTCCGGTTGTGCCAAAAACCCTTCTTACCTCTATGAGCCGGGTGAGAAGCCGATTCCTCCAGGCATTGAGAATCAGATCCACCCCAATATCACCACTCAAGATGACGTATTGGCCCTACTTGGTGATCCAGTTGCCCGCCTCAAATCGCAAACAAAAGAGGGGCACGTTCACACTTGGACATATTCCTATATGGATTTGCAGGGCACCCACATGGTCAAAGGCGAATCGCTCACCATCACATTTGATGACAAAAGTTTTGTCGTCATCAGTGTCACCCGTGGCCCGATCTAATCAAGAGAGGAAGGGGCACCCTAGTCACCCCCAACAGATTTCACACCTCTCACGAGTCAGGCTTTTTTTCTTAACACTGGGCTGCGTTAGGTTCTTCGAGCGAAACGACGGAAGGATCCCATTAGAATTAGGTCAGAGGGGGGAGGGAAGAAAAAGCATGGAAGGAAGCGCCCGATCATTGGGATTTTGCCGCATATAATAACGACCAGAATAAGCCCAAGATGCAGGCTTTTCCACAAGAAAACGGGGCCATACCTATTACTAGCCCTCACCGCCAAAACCGCGCAGTCATCTTCAATTCCAACCTCTTCCACGAAACCGACGTCATCGACTTTCACGACACCCACGAATGCCGCCGGATCAACGTGACCCTCCTCTACGGCCACCGCCAACAATACCGATAAACCCAAAACTCTAGGGCAATAAATTTTGGATGAGGTTAGGAAGGAGATCTTCGAAAATGGTGCGCCCGACAGGAATTGAACCTGTAACCTCTTGATTCGTAGTCAAGTACTCTATCCAATTGAGCTACGGGCGCACGATGATGATAGGCAAAAATTATCGTAGGAAGTACTCCAAAGGAGTGCTTCTTTATACAGGGTCATCTCTTTTTCCGTCAACTCGGCGACGCATTCACAGATTGGCTTTTCACTTCATATGCCTCAGGGAAATGGTCTGTGAGGCAAGTTGGCCAGGTAAGAAATGAGAAGATTGCTTTAGGAGGCAGGAACGGGTTCAGGAGTTTCGGTTGGTGCAGATTCGTGGACCGTCTGTTCGAGGAGATGTAACACTTTTTGAATTTCTTCAGGCTTTCCAAGACTTATTTGGAAAAACGCCGACATGTCAGGAATACCTTCGCTTATTTGCTTGGCCACTTCTATGAGGCCCTCCGCATCAAGGTCGACGAGTTCCTGGGACAACTCAATGGCCGTGTGAATAGCCACCTCAGTCTGGGGATTACACCACATATCAGCCAACCGTCCGGACAACGCCACACACCTGATGGTTAACCGGGAGACTTCATCTTCACTGGATGCGAGGGAGGGATTATGACTGCCTCGGACCGCTTCTCGTAGGACTTCTGGCAATTCCCAGGTTTCCGCCAGCCACGCCCCTATCTCACAATGATCGGTTTTCCACCGATCCTGCTCCAGCGTTTCAAGCACCTGATGGTCCTGGTTAGCTTTTTGGTACAGCGCCCCATATTCATTGCCAAAGGCCTCGCTCATGACCAAGACGCCCAAGTCTTGCAGCAGACCAGCTAGAAAAATCTCTTCTTCGTTGATGACGCGAACATGCTTGGCTAAGATTTTTGCCCCCAAACTTGCCAAAATACACCGGTGCCAAAAATGCGTATGGTCGAAAGCGCCACCACCTTTTTTCCGCAAATCCCGGTACAGGGAAAAGCAGAAGGCGAGCGTGGCGATGGAATTCATGCCCAACAGCGTCACGGCATGCGTCACGGTAGTCACTTTATGCCGATTTCCTCCATAAAAGCTGGAATTCGCCACATTCAGGAGCTTCGCCACAAAGGACGGGTCTTTACTGATCACCTCGCCAACTTTTTGAGCACTGGCCTTATCATCCCGACACATTTGCAACACTTGCAAGGGTAACGCGGGAATCGCGGGAAGGGTTTTGCAATTTTTGATACGCTGGAGGATTTGCGGGTCCATGCTTGGTTAACACCTTCTCATATCATTGATGTCGCAACCCACCCTGTGATTATCAGGTAGGTGTATTGAACGTTGAGAGAATCAGCTTTCTACAAAGAAAACCTTTTCCAACAAGACTTTACTGTTTGTATCGGATGTTAAAAAACTGACTTGAGGAAGAAACCAGCCATTACACAAAGTCTTTGCACCTTCCTGTACGACTGTGGATTGTGCTTAGGAAATGTCCAGGGAATCTCATGAAGACTCTGTCCAGTGAGGCCATTAACAGAGAAGGCGCGCTCAGAGAAGGCTAAGACTGAATGTACCACCCACGCAACAAGGGGGGGGGCGGGTTAGGAATGGGCGATCCCGTAAAGGGTGGAAGGAGTGGCATCTTGGATGAAGATAGAAACCAAATCTCCTGGAAATCCGATGTGGGCATCTTTCGGCCACACGACCGTCACATTGGCTTCAGTATGCCCCATCCATTGTTGGGCAGACTTTTTAGAGTCCCCTTCGATCATGACTTCAACGGCGGTGCCAATCAACGATCGGTTTTTTTGCAGGGATATCTCTTTTTGGAGTTCAATAATTTGGTTCGTCCGATACCCCTTCACCTGCTCAGAAACATCGTCGGGGTATTTTCTGGCGGCAATGGTATGTTTGCGTTCCGAATATTTAAAGACAAAGGCCGCTTGATATTGCAGCTCTTTCACCAGGTTATAGGTATCTTGAAACTCCTCATCCGTTTCACCACAAAAGCCGCAGATCAGGTCTGTCGTCAAGACAAGCGGGCCTTTTTTCGCAATGGCTTCCACAAGGGTGAGATATTCCCGTCGGGTATACCCTCGCCCCATGCGTTCTAATATACGATCGTTCCCAGATTGCAGGGGCAAGTGAATTTGGTTGCAAATAATGGGATGCTGGGCCACCGCTTCAAGCAAGGCCGTGGGGAAATCTTTCGGGTGCGGGGAGGTAAACCGTACGCGTTGAATACCCGGCACATCAGCCACCGCGACAAGCAGTCGAGCAAAATCCCATGTACCCGATCGATAGGAATTCACATTTTGTCCCAGCAACGTAATTTGTCGAACTCCTTGGCTGGCTAGCCGCTTGGCTTCTTCAAGAATGCCTTCCGGGTCCCTGGAACGTTCTCGCCCTCTGGTGTAAGGCACGACACAGAAGGCGCAAAAATTGTCACATCCTCGCATGACGGCAATCCAACCGTTTACCCCACTGCCCCGATCAGGAACGATTTGGGCATACGTTTCATATTCGGATAGATCGACCGCTAACCCTTGGCGTTGATGCTCCAAGGCATCGGTGAGCAAGTCAGGCAAGCGCCGATAGGCATCAGGGCCGACAAGGACATCAATCCATGATCGCGTATCCAGCAATTCTTGTTTCAGGTTCTGAGCCATACAGCCTAAAACTCCGATCACGAGCCCTCGCTCCTTTTTCCTGGCTTTATACCGAGCCAAATGCCCATAGAGTCGATTGTGGGCATTTTCCCGAATGGCACACGTGTTAAACAAAATGACGTCGGCTTCTTCATCGACGGGTGTAAATTGAAACCCCCTCGCTTTCATNATCGAGCGCACCAATTCGGTGTCATATTCATTCATCTGACACCCAAAAGTTTCCATATAGACCTGATACCCACCCCTCGCAGTCGAAGACGACTCGGNTTTGAGGCTTTTGGGAAGGAGTAAGGGTGTGCTGNTCATGCGTTCCTGGCTTGAATCACTGCAAGCGCTTGATGATGTGAAGAGGTGTGGTTGGGCAGAGGATTAAGAAGACCTAAGACCCGATCAGACATGACACCTGTAGCCAAGACCGATTGAATCGTGTTCTTGAGATTGCGAGAGGCACGCACGTCCACTCGAAGATAATGGTCAGTCAAGCCAGTCCAAGACCCATCCACCTCACTTTCAAACAAAACGGACAGCTCTCGACCCAAAAATCGTTGTTGGAACGCCTTTCGTTTTTTTTGAGAACATTGGCGTAACATCCGGCTCCGTTCATTGATGATTGGTAGAGACACCGGATCAGCCATTTTCGTCGAGGCTGTTCCAGGTCGTGGGGAATAACTGAATACATGGAAATAGGCAAAAGGCAGGTCTTGCAGAAGTGCAAGGGTGTTCCCAAATTCCGGCTGGCCCTCTCCAGGAAATCCGACCATGACATCAGTGCCAAAACAGACATCAGGAATCATCTGCAGAGCCAATTCCATCGCCTCCCGATATTCCTGAACAGAATACCGCCGATTCATCCTTTGCAAAATACCATCGTCTCCACTTTGCAATGGAACATGAAGAAACCGGCACAACTTACGAGACGTCTTCATGTACTCAAGGAGCCCTTGGGGAATCGTCGTCGGTTCAATGGACGAAATCCGAATGCGTTCCAAACCCTCAATGGCTTCCAGCCGGGCAATCAGACCTAACAGATCAATATCGTGATCCTGATATTGGCCAATATTGACCCCAGTCAGCACCAATTCACGATGGCCTCTCTGGACCAGGGCCTCTGCCTCTCGAATCGCATCGTCAACAAACCGACTTCGCTCCCGCCCCCTGGCAAAAGGAATTAAACAAAAGGCACACATGAATTGACAGCCATCCTGAATTTTCACCTGTGCTCGGGTCGTCGAATATTCTCCAACCCCTTCAAGCAAAAAATTATCGGGATTCATACGTTCATGATGAACCTGTGGCACCGCGTGTTTCACCTGTTGCGGAACAGATGGCAGAATATCAGGCAACTGCATTTTAAATTGATTGCCGACGATCAGATCGATCCCCTCAATTTGACGAAGGGCTTCGAGACCCGTTTGCGCATAGCACCCTGTCACAGCTACAAAGGCCTGTGGTGACTGACGAAGGGTCTGACGAACCAACCGACGACATTCCGCTTCCGCCCCTTCCGTGACCGTACAAGAATTGAGAACCAAGACATCCGTTTCTTGCCCATATTCAACGGGCATGAACCCACGACGCCGGAATCCATCTTTCAGAAGAGCGGTTTCAGCTTGATTAAGCCGACAGCCTATCGTCGAAAACGCCACTCGCGGTTGTTGATCCGTCGGTATCATCATAGGATCGTGATTATAGAGAAGCCCTTTCCTGACAACAAGATCGTCATGTCTACGGTTCCTATTCCTTCAGGAACGTGCTACTATTTTTCTTGGCTGATCCACATTCCATCAAAACTTGAGCTTCGGTTTATACTCGGACGGGCAATCTTTGTTCACCCTATTCCGTGCCCTTGGTCACAAAGACCCTCATCTTCTCCCACTTTCCTGAGCATCATGCTGTATACCCCCGTCTTTCCACAATGTGCCTCGACCTTGATTGCCTAATGCCATGAATGCCGGATTTGGAAAACTCCTCATCTCCCGCTTCATGGGCATTCGTCTGCTACCAGGACAGGTCGTGGCCTTAGCGGCTATGGGACTGATCGTGCTGGGTGCCTGTTTGCTCATGCTCCCGTTTGCCACAAAACCTGGAGCACACCTGGGAGTGATCGACGCCCTCTTTACCGCGACATCCGCCGTCTGCGTGACCGGCCTCATCGTCATGGATACCCCCCAAGATTTTACGGCCTTTGGCCAAGGGGTGCTTCTGATTCTGATTCAGATCGGCGGGCTCGGCTATGCCTTAATGGCCACACTGATCCTGCTACTGCTAGGACGTCGGTTGGGGTTACGCGACCGGATGATGCTCTCGGAAACCATGAGCACGATGGACTTGCAAGGCCTCGTCCGGTTCGTGAAGTTGGTGACCATGATCACCTTTGGGCTGGAAGGCCTTGGAGCCGTTCTACTGACCTTGCGATTTGCGATGGATTACCCTTGGGATACTGCAGTGTACTACGGAGTCTTTCATGCAATTTCTGCGTTTAATAACGCGGGCTTCGCCTTATTTTCCGACAGCCTCATTTCCTTTCAATCCGACTGGACGATTAATGCCATCGTGACTATTTTAGTCATCTTAGGCAGCCTTGGATTTCTGGTCTTTGAAGATCTCCTCAACTATTTTCGTGGCACCAGGTTCCGTCTCAGCACACACACAAAACTGGTGGTCACCACCACAGGCATTCTCCTTGGCATGGGCACACTGGGCATTGCCATGCTGGAATGGAATAATCCCGCCACCTTGCAACCCCTCTCTATTGGCGACACGTTTATCGTCTCCTATTTTCACGCCGTCTCCCGAACTGCTGGCTTTACCAGCATCAATATCGNAGAAATGCGAGAACCGACCTTGTATTTCTTACTGCTCTTGATGGCCATTGGCGGGTCACCAGGCAGCATGTCTGGAGGGATAAAAACCACGACGATCGCCATTGTCTTTCTGACCATTTTGAGCCTGCTACGGCGAGACCCTGATGTGGAAGTCTTTCACCGGCGCATCCCACCAGATCTGATTACCCGAGCTCTCTGCCTGACAATTATGGCCCTCGCACTCATTACAGGAATGACCCTGCTCCTCGCCTCCACCGAATCACAGCCGTTTTTATCGCTGATGTTTGAAGTCACCTCGGCCATGGGCATCGTGGGCATGTCGTTAGGAGACGGAGGAACCAGAAGCCTGTCGGCACTCCTCACCGATTTCGGAAAAGTGATGATTATGCTCTCCATGTTGTTGGGACGATTTGGCCCGCTACTCATTGGGTTATCTGCGATTAAATCCTCCGTCCATAAACGTTATCGCTATGCTCAATCTCGTGTCGTGATTGGCTAACATGACTTAGGCCATTCGACGCTGAAGCATGAGAATGAAGGCGACTAACGTGGGAAGCGGACAAATGATATAGGGGAGAACCCACACCCACACGTTTTTCCCGCGAACTCGGGCCTGATCAATCATCCAGACAAAAATCCATATGACCAGCAAAATGTAATTAACGGTAATCCATTGAATGGTCCGAACATGCAACTGACTGTCAGCGGAACCCTCGGTCATGAAGAAAAAGATCCCTTCTAACACCACGAATGCCGCCAATAAACCAAACACCAACCGCTTACTCCAGACATACATTGCTCTACTCCTTAGTGAAAAATTGATTTAAGTCCATTGCCCCCCAGGCATCCTCTCTTCCGGTTTCCGTTCAAGAAAAACGAGTCGTTATATCAAAAGATATCTTGAACGTCCCGATCTACGCCAATTCTTGGACAGGGCATCTGTTTATTTGCTCTGAAATCTCCCAGAGGAATCCTTGATGACCGCCTATTTCTGCTCACTCAATTGAAAAAATTTCCATACCCTCTGTCTCCTGATGTGGATAACCAAGATTACCCAGCACCCACCCTGTTGATAACTCCTATTTTTTCATCAGAAACCCGCAGCAACATTCAGGTTTTTTCAACTCACAAGTTCTACACAGAAATCCCCATAGCTCAAGCCATTTTCACAACATTTAGTATTGACATTCCTACCTATCATCTATAGATTGTGGGTCGTTGGTTTCATCCAATTATTTCATCCGGTCTAATTTTTCATTTTTTTCTGTTTATTTTCAGCTTTTTGCGTGACTTGCGAACTCCTAATCCAGAGGCCTCATTCTCTTTTCTGACAACCAAGAAATAGTGCCTCGTTAGCAATGGGTTTTGGGAATGGCGTGATCGTATCATATGCCATTTTCCCTATTTTTGACCCACCCAAACGGGTAGTCGCAAGTCTGCAACTCAGGAAATACCAGAAAGCAACAGGATTAGTAGCGACCATGACCGGAGAAATACCCCACTGTGCTTTCCCGTCTTCAAAAGGAGACTTTTCATGAAAATTGACCGTCGATTTACAAAAGCTGGCGAAAGCCCGTACCAGAGCATTCCCTTTTCTACCCGCTCCTCTGAAATCAGAAATCCTGACGGCTCCACAGTCTTTCATCAGGACAATATTCTGGCTCCTGAACATTGGTCTCAATTGGCTATCGATATTTTAGCCCAAAAATATTTCCGAAAGGCAGGCGTCCCACAATTTGACGACGAAGGCACACCACTTCTCACCCAAAAGGGTGGACCCCTTCTGGGTGGTGAACGGGATGCCCGACAAGTCTTCCACCGGCTTGCAGGATGCTGGACCGATTGGGGCAAAAACCACAATTATTTTGACTCGCCCGAAGATGCCCAAGCCTTTGAGGATGAACTGAGTTACATGTTGGCCTGGCAAATGGCCGCACCTAATTCGCCGCAATGGTTCAATACCGGGCTACACTTTGCTTACGGGTTATCCGGTCCCTCGCAAGGACATTTCTATGTNGATCCCAATACACATCGCGTCAAAGAAGCCCGCAATGCCTATGAGCGCCCCCAAGTGCATGCCTGTTTTATTCAGTCCATTTCTGATGATTTAGTGAACGAAGGCGGGATTATGGACCTCTGGGTTCGTGAGGCTCGCCTGTTTAAATATGGCTCGGGTACGGGCACCAATTTCTCCAAACTGCGGGCTGACGGTGAATCCTTATCCGGCGGCGGCCGTTCATCCGGACTCATGTCTTTCCTCAAAATCGGCGACCGCGCGGCAGGCGCGATCAAATCCGGAGGAACAACCCGACGGGCGGCAAAAATGGTCTGTCTGGATCTGGATCACCCTGACATTGAGGAGTTTATTGATTGGAAGGTGATTGAAGAACAAAAAGTGGCGGCCATGGTCACCGGATCAAAAGTCTGTGCGCAACACCTCAATAAGATCCTACAAGCCTGTCACGTGTCCAAGCCTGACAGCAGTACACGAATCGATGTCAATCCACGCGAAAACGCAGCTTTACGAGAGGCCATCCAAGCCGCCCGTGAGGTAGCAGTCCCGGAACTCTACATTCAACGCATGTTCAGCTATGCCCAAGAAGGCTTCACCCATTTTGTGTTTCATGAATACGATACCAATTGGGATAGCAAAGCCTACCAAACCGTCTCTGGACAAAACTCCAACAACAGTATCCGAGTCCCGAATGAATTTTTTGCGGCTCTCAAATCCGGTGGCGATTGGACGTTAACCCGCCGAACGGACGGATCGGTCTATAAGACCATTCCAGCCAAAGATCTCTGGGACCGAATCGCGTGGGCGGCTTGGATCTGTGCCGACCCCGGCATTCAATACGATACGACCATTAATGAATGGCATACCTGCCCTCAAGATGGACGGATCAACGCCTCCAATCCCTGTAGTGAATACATGTTCCTTGATGACACCGCCTGCAATCTGGCCTCACTCAATTTAGGACGGTTTCTCACGCCTGAAGGCCAATTCGATATCGACGGATTTCGACATGGCGTCCGGGTGTGGACGATTGTTTTAGAAATTAGTGTGCTGATGGCCGGATTCCCCAGCCAAGCCATTGCTGAGAGGAGCTTTTCCTTCCGCACGCTCGGATTAGGCTATGCCAACCTTGGCTCGATACTCATGAAATTGGGGATTCCCTACGACTCCCCACAAGCCCTCGCCTGGTGCGGTGCGATCACCGCGTTAATGACCGGTGAGTCCTATGCCACCTCAGCAGAAATGGCCAAGGAATTAGGGCCGTTCAACGCCTACTCCCGCAATGCGGAATCCATGCTGCGTGTCATGCGCAATCATCAACGGGCCACTCACAACGCTCAACCAGAAAATTACGAAGGACTCACCATCCCACCCCTGGGCATTCAAGCCGATCAATGTCCTCAAGCCTTGCTCAACGCTGCACAACAATCTTGGGATCGGGCCATAGAACTCGGGGAACAATATGGGTACCGCAATGCCCAATCGACCGTCATCGCACCAACCGGCACGATTGGGTTGGTCATGGATTGTGATACCACCGGCATTGAGCCAGACTTTGCATTAGTGAAATTCAAAAAACTCGCAGGTGGCGGATATTTTAAAATTATCAACCAAAGCTTACCGCCTGCATTACGCAATCTGGGGTATAGCCCCTCAGAGATTCAAGATATCATTACCTATGCCACCGGCACTCGTACGCTTAAGCAGGCCCCCTTCATTAACCATGAGAGCTTACAAGCCAAAGGGTTTGATCGAACCATTCTTGAACGCGTCGAAGCCACATTGGATGGGGCATTTGATATTCAGTTTGTCTTCAATAAATGGACGTTGGGAGAAGAGTTCTGCCAGGAGAAATTAGGACTCACTGACGCGCAACTCCAAAGCCATCAGTTGAATATCCTTCAACTCATTGGCTTCACCCAAGAGGAAATATTAGCGGCAACAGATTTCTGCTGCGGCACCATGACCGTAGAAGGCGCTCCGCATCTCAAGCCGGAGCACCTCCCTATTTTCGACTGTGCCAACCGGTGCGGACGTGTGGGCCAGCGCTTTATCGTTCCCGCAGCCCATATTCGCATGATGGCGGCGGCACAACCGTTCATCAGCGGTGCCATCAGCAAAACCATCAACATGCCTGCCGATGCCTCGGTGGAATCAGTCAAAGAAGCCTACATGACATCATGGACCTCCATGTTAAAGGCCGTCGCGTTATATCGAGATGGGTCCAAGCTCAGCCAACCGTTGAATTCGGTCAGCGATTGGGGCGATGCCTCTTCTCAAGCTGAGCAGGTCCAAACGGTGGCCAAACAAGCGGCTTCTCGTGTGCTCGTCCGTTACCTGGCCAAACGCCGACCTCTTCCGACACGCCGTGCCGGCTATACGCAAAAAGCCATCGTGGGAGGGCACAAAATTTATTTGCGAACGGGCGAATACGAAGACGGCACTATCGGAGAAATTTTCCTGGACATGCATAAAGAGGGCGCCGCGTTCCGAAGTCTCATGAATTGTTTTGCCATCGCCATTTCTCTCGGACTCCAACATGGTGTTCCTCTTGAAGAGTTCGTCGATGCCTTTGTCTTTACACGCTTTGAGCCTAACGGACCGGTGAAGCTCAATAACCACATCAAAATGTCGACTTCGATCATTGATTATATTTTCCGTGAAATGGCAATCACCTATCTTGGAAGGCATGACTTGGAGCAAGTCTCTCCGGAAGACCTTCGTGTCGATGCGCTCAAAAAACAAACCGACACCGAGGAAGAAGACAAAGAAGGCTTGGTTGATCCTCGTTCACTGAGTTCAACCTCCATCAGTCCTGAAGTTTTTCCCTCTCGCCGATCCTCTGACAATGGCGTGGGGAAGAATGGTGAACATGGAAAAGTCTCACGAAAAGTAGAAATGCAACGCGAAACCTTGACCATCACGGAAGTCCAGGAAGCCAGGCATAAAGGATACGAAGGCGATCCCTGCCAGGAATGCAAGCAATTCAGGATGGTCCGCAACGGCATGTGCCTCAAGTGCGATAACTGCGGCGCCACAAACGGATGCTCTTAAGCCGAAGATTCAATCCCCCCAAGCGAGGAGAAGCACCGTGGTAGAGACAGATCTCATCAACCGATCAGTGATCGCAAAGGATTGGCATGCTCGTGGTTTTTCTTGCGGCCTATGGATTGACCATTCGGGACGAGAATGGACGTGCCATCCCCCTCAAACTGACGAATTGTTTATGATCATGTCCGGAGAATTAGAACTGGAGATGGAAGGGCAGACGATTCAACCTTCCATTGGAGAAGAAATTCGTATTCCTGCTGGCGTCTCTCATACNATCAGAAACCTTGGAGGCAAAACAGCACGCTGGCTCTATGGGCAACAACGCGAAGCGCCTGCCTTAGAGCAAAACCCTGTTATGTTTCAGGAGAAATCTCAGAGTTATGAGGTCAGGACAAAAAGAGGGACCATCCAAAGAGAGTCTGTCATCGAAGCGCTGAAGTGAAGGGAGACTGAAGGCACCATTCTCATCGTCACGTTACTTTGCTCCACTGACTTCCTCCTTTGTCCCATCCTTGGCGCATCGAAATCCGGTCGTCAAATCTTGAAAATCCACTTCCGCTTTTGAACGAGCCGTCACACGCAAGTTGACCGGTTGATCCTCCCATGATCCACCACGTATAACCTTAAAATCTCCTTCGGTAGGTCCCTGTGGATTTTTTTTGGGTCGTCAAGTCTTGAAAATCCACTTCCGCTTTTGAACGAGCCGTCACACGCAAGTTGACCGGTTGATCCTCCCAGGATCCACCACGCAAGACTTTAAAATCTCCTTCGGTTGGTCCCTGTGGATTTTTCTTCGGGCTCTCCTCGTAATAATGCCTGCCGTACCAATCGTTCACCCATTCAGCGGCATTGCCAGCCATATGGTACAGACCATACGCACTTTTCCCACCCTCTTTGAGTCCATGACGAACACTCATCCCTTTGGTCCCACTGGTTACTGGAGAAAGCGTGATGGGATAACTCACCCATCCTGTTGTCCCCTGATTGTAATTGGCAATATCCACAAAGGGCTGCATGTGCCCCCAGGGATAGCGCCGACCATCCGTCCCACGTGCCGCCTTTTCCCACTCAGCTTCAGTGGGG
>BS_KBA_SWE02_21mDRAFT_10000714_pt1 | contig 12619 bp, 10 predicted proteins | sample BalSeasSWE02_21m_FD_9196 | JGI IMG/M metagenome (IMG submission 9196)
ACGGGCAAAAGGTTTGCCAGTGAAGCTTTCGGATTGGGCGATCTCATTCTCGTGATGCGGGAAGATCAGATCGTTGCCGCCACCGTGGATGTCGATCTGTTCGCCCAGTTCATGCAAGTTCATGGCAGAGCACTCAATGTGCCAACCAGGACGCCCGGAGCCCCAGGGACTATCCCAGGCAGGTTCACCGGGTTTGGCAGATTTCCAAAGTGCAAAATCCATGGGATGTTCTTTCAATTCTTCCACTTCTATACGCGAACCAGCCTGCATATCTTCCAGTTTTCGTCCGGAAAGTTTTCCGTAATCATCGTCTTTGGTAACCCTAAAATATACATCTCCATTGCTAGCTGGATAGGCATAAGCCTTGTCGATCAGACCCTGGATCATAGACTGGATCTTATCCATCGTGCGGGTGGCGCGCGGGTTAATTGTAGCAGGCAGGATGTTTAAATCAACCAAATGTTCCTGAAAATCACGGATGTAACCTTCGGCCAATTCAAACGGGTCCACTTTCATCTGGTTGGCACGAGTGATGATCTTGTCATCCACGTCGGTAAAGTTCATAACATGGATTACATGGTAACCTCGAAACTCGAAATAGCGGCGGATGATGTCGAAGACCAGGGCTGACATGGCATGACCGACATGGGCATCACTGTAGACGGTCGGACCGCAGACATACAGTTTAACCACACCAGGCTCAAGCGGTTGAAATTCTTCTTTTTTATGGGTGAGTGTATTATAAAGACGGATCATGCAGATCTCCTGGATCAATTACTTTCAGGTTTGGCGAAGATCATCCTACCTGCGGCAGTTTGCAGTACCTTCGTTACGGAAACATGGATCTCCTGGTGCAGGAATTTGCTACCATTTTCCACCACAACCATAGTGCCATCTTCCATATAACCAACACCCTGGCCAGATTCCTTGCCTTCCTGGATCACGTTGAGTAGCAATACTTCACCCGGTAGAACGACAGATTTGACAGAATTAGCCAGTTCATTGATGTTGAGAATGGTGACTCCCTGCAATTCTGCAATACGGTTGAGGTTATAGTCATTTGTGAGGATGGGACATTTCATCTGGCGGGCCAGAATAACAAGTTTGTCGTCCACTTCACGGACACCCTCCACATCGATGTCACTGATGCGAACAGCCACAGAGGAACCTTTTTGAAGTTCAGCCAGAACTTCCATTCCACGGCGCCCACGCTGACGGCGCAGACTATCGGAAGAATCAGCAATATATTGGAGTTCGTTCAGAACAAAACGCGGGATCAACAAAGTTCCCGGAAGGAAGCCCGTCTTGGCAATATCTGCTACCCGGCCGTCAATTATCACGCTGGTATCCAGCAAGATTGTACGGTTGGCCTGCTGCCAGCCACCAGAGCTACCACCTTCACGTTTTGAACCGAGCCCACCGATCAGATTGCTAATATCATTCTGGCGCATGGAAAATAGTGTTATGCCAAAATAAATAAAGATGATCACACCCACGAACGGTAAAACCTCACCAAAGGGTTTGGGAAGCAAAGATAAGGGAAACGCCAGCAGGGCTGCAATTAGCAGACCAGCTATCAATCCTGCCAGACTAGCCAACAATGATTCGGCTGAGAGACGGGTCAACTTGTTACGGATGAAGCGCATCGGGATTGTTGTGAAATAGGGTGTCAGAATCAACCCAACCAAAGCACCGATCAAAGTGATAGAACTTGTGTAGACGACAATTTGATCTGCATTTAGCATCCCAAGTCTGTAGCCATAAATTCCCCCAAGAATGGAAAAGAAAATCATCCCGACAATGCGGGCAATAAAATTAGCGCTCATGGAATAATTGCTCCTTTCTAATAAAAAACAATAAGTTCATATCGATAATAGCACGCCTGTCAGACTTAGTCAAATAACTTATAACCTTTATATGTTGAATACCCTTGCTCGGACGGATTCTCCGTGTTTGTGAGTGTATTATGTGGGGGTTTTTTGCGGGTGTAGCCTGCAAAACATCCCCACACCTATCTTTTACAACCCTAATTCCTAAAGAATTAAAATCCTTGTATCTTCTCGCGTATTCAGAGTGGAAGATATAATCCCCCAAATATGGATACCCCTTATTTTTGACAATTAAATTGATCTGAGATAGCTTTTACAGATTCTTGTTTCTGGAACCCATCCGGTGTGTCCATCTCAAGCGATTTCCATAATCCGCAAATTACAGATGCTATCGGGTAATAAGAACGTGAAGCCATTGTTACACTATACGAATAAGCTTTTTCCCATTCCCCAAGGTGAGCATAGGAGCCAATAACCGGCACAAGTTCAGTATCAATCCAATTTGATTCTCCCAGACTGAGGCCCTGGTTGTAGATGTCAATCGCAAGCTGCCAATCTTCCAATTGATATGCCAGGTCTGCTTTCTCAAAATAATAACAATGCGTCGGCTCAGGCTCGCGTCCAAAGATCTCAGGAAACAAATGATTAGAATCAAAAACATTCGCAGCAGTGATCAGACTTAGATCGGAAAATATTGCCACCTTTTTTTCTTCAATGGAAAGGAAAGGGTTATTATGGTCCATCAAAGGTGACATTACGTGGGCACAGCTTAATAACAGGGTATCATCCTTTGAGTACTGGACAGTAATGCTGTTGGCGGTATTTCCATTAAATACTGCCCCGAGATGGTCAACTTGGAAGTATTCCTCGGGCTGAAGTACTATACCCCCTTTGTTTGCCACCTCACGCGGGTAGTAGACTGCAAAATCCATCTGCCTGGATGAAAGCATGGGTTGAAAATTCCAATCAATCATTGATGACAAAATAGTATAAGTTATATGGTGAGAACCAGGCATTTCTGAAATAAAAATGGTTGTGCCTGGTTCTAAAACAGGCATACGCCAGGCAAGCTGCCATAATAGATTCTTTTGAACAATCCATTCACGGCGGAAATCATTTTGAATTTGAATCTGGTACCCAATTGACAAACCAATCGTAACTGCCAGGAAAGCTGTTACAACCCAGCGAGGCTTGCGGATGAGTTGCAACAAACTACTTAGAAGCAAAACTGCACCGAAAATGAAAGGCAGGCTAAAGCGTGATTTAAAACCGATCTGACTCACATTTAACTCAGTCAGCCAGAATGGACCACCGGCAATGATCAATGCCAGGGCTCCCAGTGCCAACATTTGCAAAGAACTGTGCTTATCAACCGGCTCACTCTGAGAATTTCTGGTGAATATGTATATGGAATAGAAGAAAAACACTGCTGCTGCAAGAGAAATCACCAGAATAACAAGGTTGATATTGTCAGGGAAAAGATCAAACGGCATTTTATAAACATTGATCCAGGCACCAACACTGGTATTCCACCAATCTTTGAACATGGTTTTTATCAGGTAGATCAAAGCTGGACCAATCCCATTTTTGAGGCGATCAAGAAACAAATATTGATAATTATTTGTCTGGTATTTAAAGAAGACTGTTCTCCAGATCAAATTTCCAACAAAGAGGACAAAATACGGCCACCAGGCTTTGATGACAAGTTTCAAACGCTGGCGAAATTCCGGGGCTTTTTGTTGAAAAACAAGCCATAGCACAACTGGCTGCAAGAGGTGCAACAATAAAAAATACTCCATGCAAAGCAGGTTTATTGCAGATGTAGCCAAGGCTAAAATTGTAAATAACCAGAATTTTTGGGGTCGCTGATATGCAAGAATGAGGAAACACATTGACAAGAAGTAAGCTGTATAGACCAGGAATATATGTCCAAATGTGATCGATATGGGTTGAAGGACAAAACCTGGATAGACCGCAAACAACAATCCCGCCCAAAGAGCTGCGTTCTTTTGTTTAGGCCAGATCAAGGTGAGCAACCACCAAAGAGAAATGGCTGCAGCTGTATGCCAGAAAAGCCCAAAAACATGCCAATGCCATGGGGTAGTACCCAGAAGGGGAAAGGTTAATTGATAGATCAATCCCCACACAGGCCGATTGGTGGAAAAGTACCTGGTCAAACCCTCAATGCCATACTTGTGAAATGAGATTAGATAGATCCAGTCATCTGAATATAATCCCAACCAGGGAATCATAATTCCGTATGCAAGAATACTGGCTGCAAGAATTAGCAAGGGTGGCTGATTAATTTTTACTAGAACAGAACGAAATCGAGGACTGAGGGTGACCTTGAAGCGTTTCATAGCTCAAGTTTATCATAATCAAACTCAGTTTTTTTTATCTTGAATACCATCAATTGGTACCTCATTGAGGGCGATCAATCTTTAATACTAAAACTTTGACTCTAATAGGCGTTTAATTTGAACGACAGTAAATGTTGATATAATGAAAAACTTATTGTTCTTTATGATATGTAAAATGAGGCAACATGTCCTTTGATCGCTTTGGAAGAAAAATTTCTTACTTACGGATAAGNCTGACGGACCATTGCAACNTGCGCTGCTTATATTGCATGCCCGANGATATGACCTTCAGGCCGAATNCCGAATTGATGCAAGATGATGAGATCCTATTCTTTACACNAATGTTCGCCAACCTGGGCTTTANCAAGATCCGACTGACNGGGGGAGAGCCGACCATCCGGGCNAATGTNGTTGAAATTGTGCAAGGGATCGTTGCCACGCCAGGAATTGAAACTGTGACCATGACAACCAATGGCGTNTTGCTTCCACGCCTGGCCAAACCCCTGGCCAAGGCTGGATTAAAGCGAGTTAACATCAGCCTGGATAGCTTAAACCCTGCCCGGTTTAAGCGGCTGACACGTTGGGGAGATATGGAAGATGTTTGGGAAGGAATATTGGCGGCTGAATCTGCCGGACTGACTCCGGTAAAGATCAATGCTGTTGTGGTGGGCGGTTATAACGAAGATGAAGTAGTTGACCTGGCCCGTCTGACAATGACAAATGACTGGCAGGTACGCTTTATAGAAATGATGCCGTTCGGGGGAGCAACCGATTTTCAATTAAGCCAGGTCATCAATGCAAGCCAGATCAAAGCCCGCGTGGAGGCAGAAGTTGGGGTATTGGAAATGGTTAATGGGGGACAATTGGATGGCGAGGCAAGGCTTTTCCATATTCCAGGTGCAAAAGGAGATATTGGATTCATCTCATCGGTCTCGCAACCATTTTGCTCAGATTGCACACGCGCCCGCCTGACAGCAGACGGCATTTTGAGGATGTGCCTTTTACGAGAGCATGAAATTGACCTATTATCTCCCCTGCGTTCCGGTGCGACTGAGTTTGAAATAAGAGACTTGATCCTGGATGCTGTATGGAATAAACCCTGGGGGCATGGACTGGCAGATGGAGTCATTGCCCGTAATCGGGCCATGAACCAGATCGGTGGTTAACGGGTACGATATTTCAACAAAAGAGGTCCAAGCCTGTCAACCAACCAACCAAAGCTTAATTCCACCCAGGGTGTCACCCGCAAATAACCAGGGACATAAATCACTTTGCGAGGCCGCTTGAAGAGACCCCAAATGCGGCCAGCCACTTTTTGAGCTGATACACCCATAAATTCAGTTGGCAAATGCCTTCCACCTGCTCTTAAAGAGGCAGTTTCACAAAATTCTGTGATCACCGGGCCAGCACGCACCACACTGACATGGATGTGAGTGCCGCGTAATTCGCGATATAAGACAGATGTAAAAGCATCCAGGAAGGACTTGGTGGCGCTGTAAATTGCAACACCCTGGTTGGGAAAACTTCCTGCAATTGAACCTATATTAATAATATGCCCCTGTCCACGCGCACGCATACCGGATAGAAACAGGCTGGTAAGATGAACACAAGCGGAGACATTCAACGCCATCATTTCACGGGCAGTTTCCCAGGGCATTTCGGAATAGTACCCATACCAACCAGATCCGGCATTGTTTACCAACAGGTCTACATGCCTACTTAAGCTTTTGACCTTATCAAATAATGAGCGCCGTTCATCTTCCCGGGTCAGATCCGCTGGAAAGATATCAACCTGCCCACCGCCCGCCTCAATTTCAGATTTCAATGCCTGTAAACGTTCCAGGCGGCGTGCTGTTAAAAAAACATGCATGCCCTGTTTAGCCAATGTTCGGGCAGTTGCAGCGCCAATTCCGCTGGATGCTCCGGTAACCAGCGCTACCCTGGTATTCTCATTCATTTATCTGTTTAACACCCATCAAGCCCTTTTCTTCGCAAACAAGAGCAAATAATTTTCAAGAAACCAACGCACTGTATCGGTAATACTGGCATAAATTGGACGTGGTTTATAGCCCAACTCACTCGCAGCTTTGGCATAGCTGATATCTGAATTACTTTGCAATACTTCCAGTGAGTAGGGTGTAAATTTAGGTTTTGTTTTGCGCCAATTATAGTAAGCAGGCATAAATCGGGAGGTTGCTTCAGCCAGGTTGAAAGGGATCCTGATNTTTGGGAAGGCATATCCTGTCACTTCGCGCACCGTCTCCAGCAAATAGCGCACAGAGATCTTCTGTCCAGAAAGGATATAGCTCTCTCCGCTGCGGCCATACTCACTGGCTTTTATCAAACCGTCGGCTACATCGCGCACATCCACGAAATCATAAGCTCCATCCACATATAGGGCGGTTTTACGCCGTGCAGCGTCCAGAATGACATTACCGATCTCAGAACGCCGGAAATCGTACGGGCCGATCACCCCGGTTGGACATACGATGACAGCATCCAAACCATCCCGGCTGGCCATTTGTACATCGAGCGAGGCTTCAGCTTTTGAGCGGTCATATGCGCCATAGGGATTGTTCATNTCGTATGGCAGCGTCTCGTCTATTTGGACACCATGCGGAGCACGAGCAATGGCGTGGATGGAGCTTGTATAAACAAGACGACGGATGCCAGCCTGGCGGGCCATTTGAAGAACATTGCGTGTTCCCTGCACATTTACATTCCAGACAAAAGGATTATTTCCCGGCATAATGGAGATAATACCGGCCAGATGATAGACTGTGTCCACCCCTTTAAAAGCAGCTTCAAGACTAGACAGGTCCAACACATCGCCTTCAATTCTTTCAACCTTCAGATCCCGGATCGGTGTGGTGTCTTCATCTTTCCAGATCAAGGCGCGTACTTTTTCACCTTTGTCCAGAAGCTGCCTGATAAGCACATTGCCAATGTGACCGGTTGCACCTGTAACTAAAATCATGTTATGACTCCTCAATTTTTATCATCAGTTTTTGATCACCCCGGCTAATAATGCCTGGATGCTTTGCTCTGCCACCCTGGACCAGTTAGTACGATCCGGGTCAAGCAGACCTTGCAGCAACGTTCCAATAGCAATGGAAATGACAGCCTGGGAAATAATCTCAGGATCAACTTTTTTGAGCGACCCTTCGGAAATACCAGTTTCAATTAAACTGGTGAAATAATCTGTAAAATAGCGGTAAGGTGCAATCATGGCCTGGTGAACTGCATCATCACGGCTGGCTTGCAGCCAGAATTCCAGAAACATGGGTAGACGGTCGTCCGCACTTGCAAATATGGTGGGCAGCATGCCAGTCATGTGCAGCAAGGTTTGCGGCACAGTATCCTGACGGACAGCTTTTAGTCCTGTGTCAATGGTTCCCAACCAGCCATTCAGCAATTCCATAAAAACAGCCTGCTTGGTGGGAAAATGATGGTAAAAAGCGCCCTTGCTAACTCCAGCATCCGAGCAGATCTCATCCACACTGGCACCGTTATATCCTGATATTGAAAAACGCCGGACAGCTGCATCCAGAATGCGGGCTTGTGTTTCTTCGCTGCGTTGTTGCATCTCATTACTCCTTAAATAAAATAAAAAGATACCGACTAAGATACCGACCAGTCGGTATCTTTTTATACTCTTATTTCAAGTAGCTGTCAAGCAAGCTGGGATTACAATAAACTTATCAGCATTCGCATTCAGCTTCCGGCAGCCCCAAAAGGGCTGCCCTGATCATGGCATATGCGCAACCCACTCCACTATCAACTTTGATCGCCCCGGTGACACAATTCAATTGACAGGCCCCACATTCCATGCAAGCCAGCTGCCGGATCAAGCGGGCTTTGCGATCATCCATCTCAAAAACTGCCTGTGGACAAACGGCCACACACATCCCACAGCCATTGCACTGTTCAGCATCATAAACCAGGGTATTTACTGAATAAGCGTTATACATAATTTTGCTCCATTAATAATATCCTGGTATGGGAAGATGCCATTATAAAATTATTCCAGATACCCATTTTTTTATAGATCGGATGTTTTGTCATCGTACAAAAGCCAGGAGGATGGTTAGAACGATTCCAGCACCAAAGGTCCATGCCATGGCTGGTAGATAAGCGTACATCTCACGACGAACACCTGTTTTTGATGTAAAGGTGGTTGCCCCGGTAAAATTTAGCGCTATGTACGCAACAACGGCTGGCATGGCGAGCAGAAAACTCAGTGCCTGCCCAACCTGATGGTACCAAATCCAATCATCATGCTGGATAAAAACGGAAACTGTAAATGGCAACGCGGTTAGAAAACCCAGGAAGAAACCTTTGCTGCTGAAATTATGAGAGGGTAGCCAGGGCAATAATATGGGGAATAACACACCTGCTGATACCAAGGCTGCCAGGACAGCCAGAGCAGGAACCAGCCCCCCGAAAAAGAAATAGAAGATCAGGGCAGCCAAAAGAAAAAGCGGGAAAAGGCGCACGAAGTCCACCGGTATCAGTAAAATCCGGTCACGCAGGGGAAAGTTGACCTGACGCATGGCGGTTGTGGCCTGGTGCGTTTTTAAATATTCAGGCAGATCAGCTGCCCTCACCGGGCCATACTCCACTTTGAAACCCGTCCGTTTCTTCACTTCATGAGCAGAGACTCCCGGTGCACCAAGTTGGGGCAGGATCAAAACATGGCGATCAACAACTTTTTTAAGCTGGGTGGCCGTCACTCGAAAAACAATTTCGTCCGTGCCAAATGTTTTCTTGCCAGCCGCGCACCAAACATTGACCCCATTGGTATCCAGTACCAGAATATAAGCGTCAATCCCAGCCAAGTTGGAGCGCAATGCATCAAAGCTGAGGGTGTAATTTGCAGTTACGAAAACCGGTGATTCAGAAGTCGGGTTTCCTATTCCATATAAACCGGGTTCGACACAATGCTGGCTGCGTTTATAGCCCATTCGTGCCCAAAAATGGTCCCAATGGTTGGCGCGTGTCAATAGATGCGTTGTCATGGATACTTTTGGCTGGGTGGTAATGGAATCCAGACCAATCATGGGTGGGTTGCCTCCTGGGATCTTTGGTTAACCAAATTTATGTAATGAATTGAAATTCGTAATAATGGGTTAATTACCATGGTTAGAAAATCAGTTGCCATCGTTGTGATTCATGACCCCGGTAATATTACTATCTGGGGCAAAATTGAACACCAGATCTCCACAGCAAGTGGCTACTTTATCCTGATCCAGCGTATAGAAGATCTGCTTGCCTTCCTGACGAGTTTCCACCAACCCGGCATTGCGCAGAACGGCAAGGTGATGTGAAACCGTGGGTTGCGAAACATCAATCTGTTCAACGATCTCAGAGACAGACAGCCACTTGCAGCAGCAGAGCTTCATGATCTGCTGACGGGTGGCATCTGCCAGGGCTTTTGCAAAAAGAACAGGGTCAGTATTTGTCATATCGATACTCATCTATATATTATTATATAGACAATCGTCTATATGTCAAGGGATAATGGTGAATAGATAAAAGATCCTTTTAACTACCCATGGAAGACTTTGGCTGATTGCGCCACCCCATCAAGAAAGGGTACAATTGATCAAAACAATAATTTTAAGATATGAAAGTTCTTATCTGGTAAAGAGGAAATATGCATATCGGATTTTATACCAATGCTTATAGCCCAACCATCAGTGGTGTTGTCCGCTCGGTTGGTTCTTTTCGTAAGGCATTGAGCGAGTTGGGACACAATGTTTTTATCTTCTCGCCTCAAACGGATGATTATGAAGATGATGAACCATTTATATTTCGTTATCCTTCTTTGGATTTTCCACAATTTCCCGACCTGCCTTTTGTTATTCCCATATCATCAAGCATCGATCATATCTTGCCCAGTCTGAAAATGGATGTCATACACAGCCACCACCCGGTATTGTTGGGGCAAACTGCAGCCCACAATTCTGCTAAATACAATTTACCACTGGTGTTTACTTTTCACAGCCGCTACTGGGAGTACAGCCGTTACGCTGGTTCTTTTGGACAGGATTTTATAAAGGACCAGATCGACAATATTCTGTGTGATTACCTGCAAAAATGTCACCACATCATCACACCCAGTGACAGCCTGCGTCAGATATTGTTGTATGAATACGGTTTTAAAGAACAGATCACCACCATCCCAACCGGAGTCGATGTTAACCTGTTTGAGAACCTCAACCGCCCGGCAGAAAGACAGAAACGCAAATGGGGTGATGATATTGTCCTGATCTCAGCCGGAAGACTGGCGATCGAAAAAAATTGGGATACCTTGATCGAAGCAGCCGCAATAGTGATGAAAAAGAATCCAAAAGTACGCCTGGTACTGCTGGGAGATGGCTCGGAACGAAATAAATTGCGCAAAATAGCTAAAACCCTGGGAATCTCCGAGCGGGTGGAGATGCCTGGAGGAGTAGACCTGGACAAGGTAGGCAATTACCTGGTGGCTGCAGACATTTTTTGTTTCGCATCAATAGCAGAAACCCAGGGACTGGTGACTCTGGAAGCAATGGCAGCCGGGCTGCCTGTGGCTGCAGTAGATGGAAGTGGAACCCGGGATGTACTTGAAGATGGAGTCCAGGGTTTCATGACAGTAAATGACGCTGTGGCCCTCGGGCAAGGAATCGAAAATTTGGTGTCTGATCAGGAGCTAAGATCTAAAATGGGACTGGCAGCAAGGGTACGGGCGCGTGAATTTGATATTGTTAATCAAGCCCGCGAGCTCTTGGACGTTTATTCACAGGCCCAGGAATCTGCCCGACAAGGCAAATTGATCCGCTGCTATCGCTAGTATGTCAACGGGAGAATACCTTCATGATCGCTGAACTGCCAGTTGATAATTATCGAAAATATTGTGACCTAATTAAGATGGAATCGGAGCTAACCGGTAGAATTCGTTTTCTATAAGGTTTACCTGCGCCTGCAACGTCTGGCTGAAACCCTAGTTAAATATTAATTGAACCTCTACAAATCAATAAATCAAAACCAAAGTATTTTTGAGAATTGTAAATAATAGACTAAAGAAGACCAATTGATTTGGGATAATTTATTTACTAATTATGTGCTAAAAGGGACTATTTTGATCATATTTGGCTGGCTATACTTCGATAAAGTCAGGGCTTCATCCACTCCCCCACCTTCATTTGAACAAGAAGCTCTCCATTAATTACAGGAGAAAACAATGACCGAGATACTATCACGTGATTTTTCGACCGTAGATCGCAAAACGCGCATGAAAATCGAATCGAGGGGATTGCCATTGCGCAATGCAGAAGAACGTATCAAGGACTTTGATGAAGCCATAATCCGGTTGGACGAGGAATGGGCTTTATTCGAAGCCACGCGCTGCATCCACTGCCCTGACCCTGCTCCCTGCCAGAAAGTTTGTCCGGCTGGAAATGATATCTCTTATGCCATGTGGTTGATAGAGAATGGACAGTTTCTTGATGCAGCCAAGGTTTACCGTCTAACCAGCTCTTTGCCTGAAGTTTGTGGACGGATCTGTCCGCAAGATAAATTATGTGAAGGGGCATGTGTGCGCGGCAAGAAGGGATCCCTACCTGTTCCGACAGGCGCATTGGAAGCATTTACCACGCATTATCAGCGTCGTAAACAAGGTGTGACCATTCCGGTAGGAAAATTTACCGGTAAAAAAGTTGCCATTGTGGGAGCAGGTCCGTCCGGATTGGCGTGTGCAAAAGAATTGGTGGGTCGAGGTCACTGGGTGACGATCTTTGATGCCTGGCCAGCACCTGGTGGATTGCTTATTTATGGTATCCCGAACTTTAAACTACCCAAGAAAGTTGTATTCGATATATGGGATGATCTGTTGCGGGCAGGCGTTACTTTTGTGGGTAACACTTATATCGGCCCCAAGATCACAGTTGATAAACTCTTTGAAGGTGGATACAATGCCATCTATATTGGTGTGGGTACAACTGTGGATGCGTCATTGGGAGTTCCGGGTGAAACCCTGCCCGGCATTTACAAAGCTACAGATTTTCTTGTGCGAGCCAACGTGGATATGGATCTGTTGCCCCACGAAATGTGTTCCCGCCCTGATGTGAGGGAAAAAGTTGTGGTAATTGGCGGGGGTGATACCTCTTCAGATTGCCTGAGGACTGCTTTACGCTCCAGCGCAAAGGAAGTGACCTGCCTTTACAGACGCAGTGAGGCTGAAATGCCCGGAAGCTACAAGGACCGCATGATGGCAGTTGATGAAGGAGCACAATACCATTTCCTGACCCAACCGGTGCGTTTCATTGCCGGGGCGGATGGGCACCTGGCACAGATTGAGTGCGTGCGAACTGAGTTGGGTGAGGCAGATGAGAGCGGCCGGCGCAAACCAAAGGTTATTGAAGGTTCGGATTTCTTAATTGAAGTTGATAC
>BS_KBA_SWE02_21mDRAFT_10000715_pt1 | contig 12611 bp, 8 predicted proteins | sample BalSeasSWE02_21m_FD_9196 | JGI IMG/M metagenome (IMG submission 9196)
CGAATTATTTAAATAGCTTATTTACAGGATGTATAGTTAATTTATTCACAATAAAAATAATAAAAAAAAGTCAGCCGAATTTCGACTGACTTTAAATCATTATGAATTTACGTTCTGTAAATATTCTCTATTCAGGTTCAATCGCTTCAACCGGACAAACGTCTGCACAAGAACCACAGTCAGTGCAAATATCAGGATCAATTACATAGATATCACCTTCTGTAATTGCGTCTACTGGACATTCGTCAATACAAGTACCACAAGCGGTACAATCATCAGTTATTTTGTAAGCCATGATTTTAAGTTTTTATTATTAATATTTGATGAATTGATAATGCAAATATAAGCAGTTTATATAAATCAAACCCCCTCAAATTAATTTATATAAATTCTAAATAACTGAGTGTCATGGATGTTTAATCTGAGGCTCAAAAGAGCTCTTAAAATCTTTCCTTAGGTGCATAAGAATCTAATTTATAAACTATTCAAGTAAAATACTTGATTCCTTTGGTATTAGAATTTAATTTAAACATCAAAAAACCAGCTGTTTATGTGTGTGGTTAATCAAATTTTGAGGATCTTAAATTTCTCAAAAAAAGTAAATGAAAACTTGGTTTTAAAAAAAATAAATGGTGTAACTTTGCTGTGTTTATTAAACAAAAAAAATGGGCGATATTAAGAAAAAGAACCAAATAGTTGAACTGGATGAGGTTGTTTTAAGATTTGCCGGAGATTCCGGTGATGGGATGCAACTAACGGGTTCATTGTTCTCCGATTCAGCGGCATTTGCCGGAAACGATTTTGCAACTTTCCCGGATTATCCGGCAGAGATCAGGGCTCCACAAGGTACTGTAGCAGGTGTTTCAGGTTTCCAGATTCATTTTGGGCATACCAGTATTCATACGTCAGGCGATTATGCAGATGTATTGGTTGCGATGAATCCAGCTTCCTTAAAAGCCACTCTGAAATGGGCGAAATCTAATGCAACAATTATTGTTGACACAGATACTTTTATTGAAAAAGGATTTTTGAAAGCAGGTTACGATACCAATCCTTTGGAGGATGGTTCGATGAATGACTACAATCTTATCAAAGCTCCAATTTCTACAATGACTGTTGCAGCAGTTGCTGATTTAGGATTAGATGCTAAGGTAGCCTTGAAAAGTAAAAACATGTTTGCATTAGGTGTTGTATTATACCTTTTCAATCGTGAAACCGAAAAAACGAATGAGTTTTTTGAAGAGAAATTCAAATCCAAGCCAGTCATTGTTGAAGCTAATAAACGTGTTTTAAAAGCGGGTTATAATTATGCTGAAAACGTAGAAGTGATTGGTCAGGTATATAATGTTCAACCTGCTGATTTAGAAAAAGGAACCTATCGTAATATTACAGGTAATGTTGCTACTGCTTGGGGTCTTTTAGCTGCTTCTGAACGTTCAAAACTTGAAATATTTCTAGGTTCTTATCCTATAACACCGGCTACTGAAATTCTTCAAGAGATTGCAAAGCATAAATCGCTGGGTGCGAAAGCTTTTCAAGCGGAGGACGAAATTGCTGGAATCTGTTCATCTCTTGGTGCAAGTTATGCCGGTTCCTTAGCTGTTACAACTACATCAGGGCCTGGTTTGTCACTGAAAAGTGAAGCCATTGGCTTAGCAGTGATGACTGAGCTTCCTATTGTAATTGTGAATGTACAACGAGGTGGTCCTTCAACTGGATTGCCTACAAAATCAGAACAATCAGATTTAATGCAAGCTTTATATGGTCGTAATGGAGATGGTCCTGTGATTATTGTTGCTGCAGCTAGTTCGGTTGATTGTTTTTATGCTGCATACTTATCAGCTAAATTGGCTGTAGAACATATGACTCCTGTAATTTTATTGACTGATGGTTCATTAGCGAATGGATCGGAAGTGTTTAAAATTCCAAAAGTAGCTAGCTTGATGGATATTAATCCACCAATTGTCAAGGCGAATGATCCAGATTATCTTCCTTATCGGAGAGATTCCGAAAAACTAAATCGTTTCTGGGCTATTCCAGGTACTGAAGGTTTACGTCATCGTTTAGGAGGTCTTGAAAAAGATAATCCTAGTGGAAATGTTTCTCATGATCCAATCAATCATGAAACCATGGTTAAACTTCGTGAAGAAAAAGTTCAGCGAGTAGCCAATTATATTCCTGAACAAGAAATCATTGGTGAAGATGAAGGTGATTTATTAATTGTTAGTTGGGGTGGCACTTATGGTGTGATGCTAACTGCTGTAGAAAAATTGCAAAAAGAAGGTAAAAAAGTTAGTTTGGCACATTTTAGATATATTAGCCCATTACCTAAAAATACAAATGAAATTTTCAAAAATTTCAAAAAAGTAGTCGTTTGCGAAATCAACAATGGACAGTTTGTTAATTATTTGAGAATGAATTTCCCTGAATTTAGATACGAACAATATAATAAAATTCAAGGTTTACCATTTTTGGTTTCAGAATTAGAAGAAAAATTTGTTTCTATCTTAAATGAGCTATAGTCATGACAACAGATACACAAAATCAAATGGATATTCCCCAATTAAGCAAAGAGGATTTTAAGAGCGATCAGATGGTGAAATGGTGCCCCGGTTGTGGTGACCATGCTATATTATCATCCATGGAAAAGGTGTTCCCTCAATTGGGCGTTCGTAAAGAAGATATAGTAGTCGTTTCAGGTATTGGCTGTTCCTCACGTTTTCCGTATTATATGAATACATATGGCATTCATGGAATTCACGGTCGTGCTGCAGCTATTTCATCGGGTGTTAAATTGGCTAACCCTCATTTAAATGTTTGGATGATTACGGGTGATGGTGATTGTACAGCTATTGGTGGTAACCACTTTATTCATGCTGTGAGGCGTAATATTGATTTTAATATCATGCTTTTCAACAATAAAATTTATGGTTTAACAAAAGGACAGTTTTCTCCTACAACTCCTCAAGGAAGTGTGACTAAAACATCTCCGCAAGGAAGCTTTGAAGTTCCCTTCAATCCTGGTGAATTGGTGATAGGTGCCCAAGGAACATTCTTTGCCCGTACCGTTGATACCAATCCCAAAATGATGGTTGATATCATGCTAGAAGCAAATAAGCACAAAGGAACTTCCGTTGTTGAAATTCTTCAAAACTGTGTAATTTTTAGTAATAAAGTTCATGATCTAGTAACCAATCGCGAAACAAAACTGGATAACCAAATTCTGTTGAAAGCTGGAGAACCTATGATTTTCGGTAAAGATATGGATAAAGGAATTGTGTTGAAAGGAACCAAATTGTTCGTTGTTCAGATTGGTGTAAATGGAGTCACTGTGGACGATTTATTGGTTCATAATCCTGAAGATGAAGATCCAGGTATTCATAATATGTTGGCTCGTATGTCGGCTCCTGAATATCCTGTGGCTATGGGTGTTATTCGTGCTATAAAGCATAAGCCATTTAACGATATGATGGATGATTGCATTGTAGCTGAAAAAGCAAAATCAAAAATCAAAAATGTTGATGATTTGCTGAATAGCGGAAATACTTGGGAAATTTAAAATACAATTTCTATATAAAGAAAGCCCTTATCTATCGGATGAGGGCTTTTTTTGTGTCTCTTCCCGAAATAAGTTATGAATAATTGCCACTTTAATAAAAAGTATTTAAATCAGGTCACCCAGTTTTGTTTAGAGTGTGTCTCACATACATAATACTAGAAATTAAAATCAAATGATAATAATTAATAAAAAGAAAATTATGAAAAAATATGTTGCTTATTTACTATTAATAATTGGTTCTTTTAACCTTCAAGCTCAAGAAAATGAAACTGTTCCATTGGATTCTGCTATTCGATATGGGAAATTAGAAAATGGAATGACTTATTACATTCGACACAATGAAGAGCCTAAAGAAAGAGCCAGTTTTTATTTTGCTCAAAATGTAGGAGCTATCTTGGAAAATGATGATCAGAATGGGTTGGCACACTTTCTTGAGCATATGGCATTTAATGGTACTGAGCATTTTAAAGGCAAGGCTATTCTTAAATTTCTTGAGAAACACGGTGTTACCTTTGGTCGGAATATAAATGCGTATACATCCCAGGATGAAACTGTTTATAATTTAAGTGATGTGCCAACTACAAAAGAAGGATTGATCGATTCTTGTTTATTGGTTTTAAATGATTGGTCAAATTATTTGCTATTAAGTGATGAAGAGATTGATAATGAAAGAGGTGTCATTTCAGAAGAATGGAGAACCCGTAGAAACTCTCAATTTAGAGTGAGATCTAAACAAAATAAAGCACTATTTTTTGGTAGTAAATATGCTAAGCGCGATGTCATTGGTGACTTAGATATCATTAAAAATTTCGATTATAATACCTTAAGAGATTTTTATCATAAATGGTATCGTACCGATTTACAAGCAGTCATTGTTGTAGGAGATGTTGATGTTGATGCCGTTGAGAAATCTATTATAAATATTTTTTCAAAAATCCCAGCTGTTGAAAATGCGGAAAAACGCGAAGTATTTGACATCCCTGATAATAATGAGCCATTGTATGCATTAGCATCAGATAAAGAAGCCTCAAATTATTCTACCGCACTTTACTTTAAATCGAATGCTATTGAAGCTGAAAATAAAAGTGAGTTATCATATTTGGAAGGTTTGTATGTTAGACAAATGTTTAATATGATGTTATCAGGTCGTTTAATGGAACGTCTAAGACAAGAAAACTGTCCTTATATGATGAGTCAAGCACAATTGAGCAATTTTATTCGCACCAAAGATTTGGCAATATTGGTTATTGTACATAAAGAAGGAGCATGGGAAGCTGCCGTTAGAGAAGCGGCTACTATTGTTGAAAAGGTTCGTGATTATGGATTTACTCAAACGGAACTAGATCGAACTAAGATAGCCATAAATACCCGTATGGAGAATTTGTATAAAATGCGTGAAAAAAAATCGAATGATGATTTCGCAAAAGAATACAAAACTCATTATATCAGCAATACACCAGCTCCCGGAATTAAATATGAGTATGAATTAGTACAGGATTTATCATCACGTTTAACGCTTGAGGATTTCCAAGAACTAGCTCAAAAATTCTTGACAGATGAGAATATGGTTATTGTCGCTTCTGGCCCTGAAAAAGAAGATGCCGTATTTCCAACTAACGAAGAAGTCTCAAAAGTGATTAATGAAGTTAAAAATGCTGAATTAGTAGCTTATGCTGATGCATTTGTTGATAAACCATTAATTCCTAATGAGCCTGTTGCTGGAACTATTGTTAACAGAAAAGAAATTCAAAATAATGGTTTTACAGCGATTGAATTGGAACTTAGTAATGGAGTCAGGGTTTTGTATAAACATTCTGGTATCGAAACTGAAACAATTTATTTTAATGCTCATTCATGGGGTGGTAAATCAATTTTAAGAGATGATCAACTTGCAGATGCCTTTGTTATTCGTGATTTTATGGGTAGATATGGATTGGGTGATTTTTCTGCGAATGAATTAAGTAAAAAACTAACAGGTAAAATTGCATCGGTTGGGTTTAGTATAGGTGAACTAAATGAAGGATTAAGTGGTAAAGCTTCACCGAAAGATTTAGAAGCTATGTTTCAATTATTATACTTGCATTTTACCAATCCGCGATTTGATGAGAAAGCCTATAAATCAGTTCACTCAATAGTATCAGCTACTCTTGAAAATAGAAAGAATGATGTTAAGCAAGCTTTTAATGATTCTGTAGCATTAACAATGGCTGATAATCATCCTAGAATTAAATTATTTAATGAGGACTTACTCAGTAAGGTTAGTTTTGATGGAATAAAGGATGTATACATGGATCGTTTTGCAAATGCAGCTGATTTTGTTTTTACATTTACGGGAAATTTTGATCAAAAAACCATTGAAGCACATATCGTCAAATATATTGCATCACTTCCTACAACTGATCTTAAAGAAAAATATGTTGACAATGGTGTTAGAGCTCCCAAAGAAAGTGTTAATAACCACTTTTTAAGAGAACTTGAAACGGCTAAATCAACGGTTTATGTCAATTTTCATAATAAATATAGCAACAATCAAAAAAATAATATTTATGCTCAAGTGATTTCAAAATTACTGGCTAAACGATATTTGGAAGAAATCCGTGAAAAAGAAGGAGGAACCTATGGCGTTAGTGTAGCTGCTATGCCAAAAGAACGTCCCTATAATGAGTTTCAGCTTGCTTTTAAATTTGATTGTGATCCTGAGAAGGCTGATAAACTGAAAGGAATTGCCCTTGATGAGATTGACCAATTAATCAATGGTAAAGTCATTGAAAGCGATCTTGAAGAGGTTAAGCAGAATCTCTTAAAAAATCAAAAGGAGAATACCGAAAAATTGAGATACTGGCAATTGAAATTATATAATTATGCTGTTGATGGTGATACAGGTATGTCTGACTATGAGTATATAAAATTCATTCATTCAATAAATGCGAAGACGCTTGTTAAAAAGGCTAAAAAGTTTTTGAAAAATGCGATAAAAGTTGAGGTTGTAATGTCAGCTAAATAAGATATTGCAAATCTAATTAGTAAAAAAAAGGCCTGCCATTTTTGGGTGGGTCTTTTTATTTGAATATAAAAATTCCAACAAATTTGTAGCCAAGAATTATGTTATTTAATAATTTAAGTATGATATATGGCATTAAATTAGTTCAAAAATGTCCATTATTTATTGTGTTGAAAAATGTGTCTAATGCTTATAATTTAAAATATAATTTATTTGCTGGCAAGAGCTTCTAATTTGATTTAGTGTATTATACAGAGAAATGTATTTTTATTGAATTCTCTACTTGAATAACTTTTAGATAAGTATAATTGTCAACTTAATTATAATCACCTGGAAAAGGAGTTTTAACTTATTATTTGGGATTTAATTTTATAGTTTTATATTTACGGACTCTTGCTAATAATGCACTGTAACGATGAAAAGATATTACTCATAGCGAAAGGGAGTACTGAAGCGTTTAAAGAACTTTATGAAAGCCTTTTCCCTTCATTGGCATCTTTCACCATCCAATTGGTAAAAGATACTGATGAGGCATCAGATATTGTACAAGAAGCATTGCTAGTTTATTGGAACAAGCGAACTGAATTTGAAAAATTAGATAGTGTAAAAGCTTTCCTTTATGCCGTTATAAAAAATTCAGGACTTAATTATTTACGTTCAAAAAAAATACATCAAAAACATCTTGCGTTTATAGAAAATAATGAAACCTATTATTTTAAGAATAAAATAATTGAGGAAGAAACCATTTCTTTGATTCAAGCTGCCCTTAAAGATCTCCCTCCTCAAACAAAGAATATTGTAGAATTAAGTATGCAAGGCGCAAAAAATATAGATATTGCTGAAAGACTTAATGTTTCAATAAACACTATTAAAACACTCAAGCTTCGTGCCTATAAAGTTTTACGTGAGAATTTAAAAAATCACATTTATGTTTTATTATTGTTGTCAGAAATATTGCTCAAGTAAAGCTATTTAATTTGTATTATTTATTGATACACCTATGTTCTAAGTCCAATCCGTTTTTTTATTATAAAATTAAAAAATATTTTACCTTTTTTGTCACCCACTTTTGAGATGAGTGTTAATTATATAAAATGAAACGATTTAATAAAACGATTTAATGAATATTAAAAGTTATATAAACAATAGTAAACTTATTGTTCGCAGTCTTTTCAATGACTTGACGAATGAAGAAAGCAATGAGTTTGACAAATGGCTTGAAGAAGATCCTTCCAATCAAATACTTCTTGACAACATCAAAAAGCAGAAGAATTGGGAAGAAAGGGAAGAAAATATCAAGTTGTTAAACAAGGATCTTATTTGGGAAGATGTTTTCAAACAAATTAGTTCAAAAAAGCAAACTTCTACTCTCTTGTACAGGAAAGTAATGAGATATGCTGCAGCCATTCTTATTCCTATGGCATTAGCTTATGGGGGATGGAGTCTTTATACCGATATTTCAAGTGACTTGTCTAAAAGTATTTCACACATAAAACCTGGAGAGGCAAAAGCTAGCCTTATAATTAGTAATGGTCAAATAATGGAGCTTGGGGCGAAAGATACCATTTTTAATACCAAGGATAAAAATGTAGAAATTGAGATAAATTCTGGCAAAATTAAATACAAGAAAGACTTATTGAGTGATGTTAGAAAAGAGAATCACACAATAAGAATTCCAAAAGGGGGTGAGTATTTTCTTACACTTTCTGATGGAACAAAAATTTGGTTAAACTCAAATACAGAAATAAAATTCCCCTCTGTTTTTAATGAAAATGAAAGAAGAGTATATCTGAAAGGTGAGGCCTTATTTGAAGTTGCAAAAGATAGTGAACACCCTTTTATTGTTCATGCAAATGGGCTTAATGTAAAAGTATTAGGTACAAAATTTAATGTGTCGGCTTACCCGGATGATGATTTTATCCATGCAACACTGGTTGAGGGAAAAGTTTTTGTGAATGAACAAATTAGTGGATCGCAACAATCGGTGATATTAGAACCCTCACAACAAGCATTTATAAGTATAAATAATCCCCAAGAAATAGTTGTTCAAACTGTAGATACAGATGTTTACACTTCTTGGACCATGGGTAAGTTTGTCTTTAAAAATGAGTCCTTGGATGTCATACTTAAAAAATTAAGTAGATGGTATAATGTGGAAATATTTTATGATGATAATAATGCTAAATACTCTAAGTATTCAGGAATTCTACCACGTTTTAAAAATTGCGAAACATTTTTACAATTAATTGAAAAAACTAATAATGTGAAGTTTGAATACACAGAAACTTCAATATTAGTGAAAAGTGTAAAATAAAAAAACGGAATATGCTGTAACATATTCCGAGAAAAAAGGAAAATCCTTTTTTTAATGTTTAATTAACGGAACAAATTTATGAAAAAAAAATTAGTTAAACGGTTTCTCATTTATGATTGTTTTGAGAAACTTAGAAAATCTCTAATTATGACAAATTTATTTTTGTTTTTGGCTCTTTTTAACCTACAAATGCAAGCTGGTGTGTTTGATACTAAATTGGTTAACTTGAGTTTGAAAAATGCTTCAATTTTTGAACTGCTTGGATCCATTGAAGAGCAAACAGGAATTGGATTTTTGTATAATGAATCGGAAATTAATACAGCAGAAAAAATTAATGTGGAAGCTAGCAATACTCCCTTGAGCGAATTACTAAGGGATGTATTACCTGGATTGGGAGTTGATTTTGAAATTAATGATTCAGTCATTATTTTGAAGGCTCATCACTCAGGTGAAGAAGCATTTGTTGAAACAGTTACGCTCGTGACTATTGAATTAAAAGGTAAGATAACTGATAAAGATGGTATTCCTTTACCCGGTGCAACAATTGTCGAAGATGGAACACTGAATGGTGTAACATCTGATATTGATGGTAATTTCACCATTAAAGTTGCTAGTACATCTTCTGTTTTAAAAATTTCTTACATAGGATTTACAACTCAACTTATTCCTATAGGTGAAAAAACTGAATTTGAAATTACGCTAGCCCAATCAGCAACTGGTTTAAATGAAGTTGTTGTGACAGGTTATCAAACGATTTCTAAAGAAAGAGCTACTGGATCTTATACTGTGATAAAAGAAGAAGATATCAGTCGTCAAATTACAACCAATGTAGTTGACAGATTAGAAGGTCTTACCACTGGACTTTTAACAACCGTAGAAAACGGTGATTTTGGGGATGAGATAAAACTGACACTTCGTGGTTTAGGAACATTTTATGCAGATGATCAACCATTGATTGTTGTTGATGGATTTCCTATTGAAGGAGGTTTAGAAACCGTTAACCCTATTGATATTGAAAGTATTACTGTTTTAAAGGATGCTGCTTCTGCCTCTATTTGGGGTGTTAGAGCTGGAAATGGTGTAATTGTAATAAAAACTAAACGAGGAGAAGCTGGAAAACCTAAAGTAGAATTTTCAACTTATTACTCGATAGAACAAAAGCCAGATTTAAACAATTTATTAATAGCATCATCTGCCTCTCAAATTGAAGAAATGAGCTATAGTATTTTAAATGGCATGGATAATACATATGCGAATGCTGTTGCAGGTGGCTCTGGAAGCATAAATGCTGTACAGCAGGCTTATTTAGACTTTGAACTAGGTATTATCGATGCATCTCAGTTGAGTTCACGTTTAAATACCTTGTCTGGTATAAACTCATTTGCTCAGGTTGAAGATCTATTATTAAGAAATGCTGTTAAAAAGCAGTATAATTTTAGTATAAAAGGCGGTAGTGAATATAATAAATACTATGCGTCTGTAACACTTAATGATGACGAAGGCAAATCTATAGGTGATGACAATCAGCGTGTTAACATAAATTTAAAAGACGATATTATTTTAAACGATAAGTTAACAATTGATATTGGTGTTAATACAACATTTTCAGAATCGACTCGGAATTCAGAAGGTTTAGGTCTTATTTCTGGAACTTCTGGCGAATACCAAGTCTTAGATAGATTTCAGAACTTGGTCGATGCCAATGGGAACCGTTTAGATATTCCTAGAAACTATTTAGGAAGTTTGAAACGCGAATATGAAGACTTAGGATATTTAGACTGGAGTTACAATCCTTTAACAGAGCTTGAAAGCAGAGATGTTGTCAACAAAACAAATTCTTTGAGAATGCAAGCTGGAATAACATGGACCATTTTGCCAGAACTTAAATGGCGTTCTTCGGGTATTTACACAACGGATGTAATAAATAGAAGACGACATGCATCTATTGATACCTATGAAGCTCGAAACCTAATTAATACGAATACTTTATTAGATGCTGGAAAGTTTACATATCAAGTTCCTATGGGAGGAATTTTAAGAGAAGAAACAGTTGATACGAAGTCTTACACTTTGCGGACTCAGTTAGATTATGATAAAACGTTTTCCGAAAAACATGAGCTATCTATACTTGCGGGTATTGAAGCCAGACAAGTGAAAAATGAATCAAAAGCAACAACATTATTAGGTTATAACGACGATTTACAGCAATATAGCCATCAGGTTGATTGGTCTTTATTAGATGGATATACATATAATTTTCTTGGTGTTAGACAGGCAATTGGCTACAGAGACAGAGGTTATGTAAGCACTATGACAGATCGATTTATTTCCTTTTTTGCCAATGCGAGCTATACTTTCGATAAGAAATATACAGTCTCTGGAAGTGCAAAATTGGAGCAATCGAGTATTTTTGGTGTAGACGCCAAATTGCGTGCTAATAAACTATGGTCTATTGGAGCAGCATGGAATATTTCTGATGAAGACTTTTTTAATGTTGATCAATTTACATACTTAAAATTCAGAACATCTTATGGTGTGAATGGCAATGTTAGAAGAGGCCAAACTACAGAAACTGTACTTACAGCTAAAACAGCTACTGCTTATCAAATTCCTTATTTAGACTTTGGAACCATTGGAAATCCTTTTCTAACACATGAGGACAATTTTGTTACTAATATTGCTTTAGACTTCGGATTATTTGATTCACGAATAAGAGGTTCTGTTGATTATTATAGTAGACGAAGTAAAAACCTATTATCAGGTTTTAGTGTGTCTACAACACATGGGTTCCCATCTCAATTCTTTAACAATGGTGAAATTGTGAATAGAGGTATTGAAATTAATTTAGGTGGAGATATTATACGTAAATCTGATTTTACATGGAATGTTAACTTCAACTTCACATATAATAAAGGAGAAGTCGTTGAATATAATGATGTTGCAACCACAGCTCGTTTTAAATTAGGTAATTCTTATAATAAAGGAGTGGATCCCGGAGCGATATTTGCCTATCAGTGGGCAGGCCTTTCTGCAGATGGTACTCCTCAAATTTATGATGAGAATGGTGATGTTCAAAGCTGGGATGTTGATGTTGAAAGTCCAGATGCATTGATAGTAGCAGGAACAAGAACGCCCCCTTACTTTGGTAGCTTGAATAATGTATTGAAATATAAAAACTTCACCTTAGGAGTCTACCTAACCTTTAAATTTGGGCATAAATTTATAAAGCCTACCTATAAATTTAATCAATCACAAATTAGTGAAGATATCGATGATAGATGGATGGCAGCTGGCGATGAGAATAGTACAGATATCGCTAGATTCCCAACACTAGCTGAATTTGGAAATTCTAATTATAGCAACTGGGATCATTATTATGTTAATTCTGATGCTGTACTTGAAGATGCTTCTTATATTAGAATTAGAGATATCTCCTTAAGCTATGATATCGATGAAAAATGGTTATCTAAATTACATCTCAAAGGATTGAGCTTAACAGCCCAAGTACGTAATGTGGGTATGTTGTGGAAAGCTACGGATTTAAATATAGATCCTGATATTCTTCCTCAAACGGGTGGATTTAGTGGTGAGGCTGTACAATTTAACTTAATATCAAGTAGACCAGGAGTTAAGCCATCACCTATTTTTTCATTTGGAGTTATGGTTAAATTTTAAGAAAACATTAAAAAAGAAATCATTATGAAAAAAAATATATTAATAGTAATAGCTCTAATCCT
>BS_KBA_SWE02_21mDRAFT_10000716_pt1 | contig 12600 bp, 12 predicted proteins | sample BalSeasSWE02_21m_FD_9196 | JGI IMG/M metagenome (IMG submission 9196)
CCTGCTCATTGTTAAACCAGCCCTCTTTCCCTGCGGTAATACGCGATCTCCCGCCCAAAAGAGGAGCGGCAGGAAGTGTAAACATCCCCTGCCTGTCCGTAAGCGCATAGTGTTCAGTTCCGGGGCCCCTTACTCTTGCATTTTCCAGCGGTCCGTAAACGGAAAGGACACGCCCTTGAACCCCCGGATTTTGGTTTTCCCGGTCCGCGGTCTGGGCCGGACTCTTTCTTTCAAAATAGATAAACGTTGAAAAAGACGCCAATGCAACCAGGATCAGTAAGAAAGATTTCTTTTTCATGATGTTTCCCGCCCCCGCAATCAAGCCCTGACCACCAGGGTTCCCTGCATCTTCTCATGCATGTCGCCGCAGATGGCGTTGCATGAAAAGGTGAAAATCCCGGATTTGTCGGCAACAAAGCGCACGAGAGTACTTTTGCCGGGCTGGATGCCATCCGTAATGAAAACTCCGAAATCCTTAAGGCTGAAACCATGTATCACGTCACTGCTCCGCAGCCTGAATATCACCAAGTCCCCTCTGGAAACCGTTATTACCGGGCGTTCCCCTACAGGATCGTGTTTGGCTGTGGAGAGGACTTCAAAGGCATGGACATCACCGGATATCCATCCCCTTTCAGCATTCCCGGTAAGCGTAAAAACCTTCGCACCGAGGGGTATCTTTTCCTGCCATACCTTCCTATCGTATGCACGAAGGCCAAGAGGCAGACCTGCAAGGATGGCAATCAGCAGGAAAAGAATCATGAAATCCAATTTGTTTTTGCCATTCTTCATAAACTTCCCTCAATACGGATCTTGTCAAGCAATTAAAGTGTTTATCCCCCTGCCGAAGCAAGCCCGAAAGCTCGCTCAGGCGAGGCGGGCGGGGTGGTTTATTGTCCTATCATTACATGGTCGATGTTCTATGGCGATCATGGGCAGTTTNCCGTCGTGCCCGGGACTGTCGCCGGCAGCCGGCACTACAACGGGCTACTCTCGGAATCATGAACCTTTTCATGAATTTTCACCTCCTTCAAGAACTTCCCTGCGGTTAAAACCGTGTCGGGCGCATGAGAAAGCCTAATCGACAGGCATCATTCGTCCCGACTGTTTGTCAACGGCCAGGCGGTCAACAACCTCGTTTGTCTTTGAGAAGACATCCGCTTTATAAAAGCTTCCCGCATCCTCGACCGGCCCGACTTTCAGTTCCGGATTCAACCTCTCCACATGGCGCGCCAGAATATTCCGAGCCTGGTCTTGGCTCAGCGCTGAACCGTTGTTAAAGTTGCCGGCAGAAGAACCACCCGGCCACCAATTTCCGGACCCTCGTTGCTGGGGGACGTAATCCGCTCCTCCCGGAGAACCACCAAAGCCGCATGCTCCTCCGCCTCCACCTATGCCTCCGCCTCCTCTTCCGCAAGCCAGCGTTTGATAAGGCGACGCAAAAAAGAAAAACGCACTCGCCAATCCAACACATACAACTCCCAAACCCCATGTTTTTAGAAATCTTTTCATTTTCACCCCTCCACTATTAATATGATTGCAATGATTTCCACCTACCATTTCCCTTCTGTTTTTTAAAAAGCAAGGTTTGTGCCATACATGCTTAATGCTATGTAAGTGCCGGATATTAAATATTATTTTTTTTATTCTTGCGGGTTAAAGCCTGTTATTGCTTAATGCAAAAACAATCGGGGTAAAAAGTATCCATTACTCTCTGTAATTGCCGCCAAGGTGGATACAAAATAACCACCGACAGTTCACCGGATGATTATGCAACATGAGCAGGTTTTCATCATTGACATCTTCATTTCCCGGATGTTATGCATTTTCAATACTTGGTTGGAACCGCCAGACCCTTAGCGCACTTAAGCCCGAAATGAGTCAACATTGAAACAACGTTTCATTCATTCTGCTGGCATGGACCGCCAAATCCAGGGAGTCGCCCATCAGCTGACCCTCGGTGGGGAGGGTAAAAACTATCCTGCGGCGATCTGAAAATTTCCTTGACAAGAGTGGCCCCATGAATCACAAATCAAATTTTCACACGGGTTTTTCTGTGTGGAAACAACGTCGCCGAAAACAGTTGATGAAATCCTATTGAAAAAGAAGTCGAAAGTGAGGACATGACCTATGGGGAAAACACAGAAAAGGCCCGAATTTGCGGCTACCATGATGGGGGCTGTTCCCTACCGTGATATGGATTATGCAGCCGATGTGATATTGAAAAATTTTCCGGAAGCCCCGCGTATACCGATCATGACCAGAAGTATTCGATGGATGCTTGAAGGGGTGCCATGTATTGAAATCAACCGGGAAAAAGGTCAGATAATGATGGTTCCTCCCGAAGAGAGGGAGGAAGACGTAGTCGCCTTTTATGAAAGCGTCGAAAGAGAGGACTTGGATTATTTTGCCATTTCTGAAGAGAAAACCCCATCTTTCAGCATGATGCTAAAAAAAATGAAGGAAGCGAAACTTCCCGAGTTACAATGGGTGGCATTCCAGATCGGCGGGCCGATTGTATTGGGCGACACCATCAAGCAGATAAACGGGACCCCCGTTATTCATCATGAGACAATGCGGGATATGCTGATCAAAGGCCTAAACATGAAGTCCAGATGGATGGAAAAAAAGATACGGGAAATGCTTCCTGGAGTACAGGTCATTTCCGACCAGCCTGAACCGTCACTTGTCAGTTTTACGGCGGCAGGGGGAACCGGATCACGTCATGATGTGATCGATGCCCTCAACGGTGGTTTTAAAGGACTTTCGTCCCACGCGTGGGTGCACTGCTGTGCCAACATCGACTGGACCCTGCTGATGGATGCCGAAGTGGATATCATAAATTTTGACGCCTATAAATACTCTGACAAAGCGGCATTATACGCGGAGAAATTTCATAAATTTCTTGATAAAGGCGGTATGATCGGCTGGGGTATAGTTCCCGTTATAGAAGATATCCTGGTGAGAGAAAATGTTCATAGCCTGGTGAAAAAACTGGAAGAGGGGGTCGATCTTTTTGTCAAGAGCGGTATTGATGAAGAAAAGTTAGCCCGGGCTTCATGGGTCCTCCCCTCCTGCGAAACGGTGCTTTTAACCATTGAACAGTCTGATCATGTTTTTGAAATGACCCGGGAAATTTCTGAAATAATGAAGAAAAAGTACGGATTCAAAGAGAAAGGTGAGCAAGCGGACGCCGGGTAACCGGCATTGCCAAATATTATGCGAAGCATATCTATCGATATGTAACTGCCCGCACCGCCTCGACGACATCGGACACCTTGGGCAACACATAATCTTCAAGTGATGGAGAAAACGGTATGGGAAAATCTTTGGCCGCCACACGTTTGATCGGGGCATCCAGGTAATCAAATAACTCGTCCTGTATCCTGGCAGCAAGTTCTGCCCCGAATCCACCGGTCAAACAGGCTTCGTGCACAATAACCGCCCGATGTGTTTTCCGGATGGATTCGGCTACCAGTGCCATATCCAAGGGCTTGAGTGTTCTCAAATCAACGACCTCCGCATCTATGCTTAGCTTGCCTAATTCACCAAGGGCGTCGTGGCAGAGATAAAAACCCGACCCGTAAGTCAATATCGTGACATCTTTCCCTGGCCGTTTGACAGCGGCCTGCCCCAGAGGAATGGTGAAATCGCCCTTCGGTACCGGTCCCACTTTGGCAAAAAGTTTCTTGTGCTGGAAAACCATGACCGGATCATCATCGCGGATGGCCGATTTTATCAGGCCTTTAACGTCTGCCGGCTCACTGGGCGCCACGACCTTGAGCCCGGGGGTGTGAACAAACCAGGCTTCCAGGGATTGAGAGTGCTGGGCGGCCGCTCTCAGGCCGGCGCCGTCCGGGCACCAGACCACCATCGGCACGTTCACTTGACCGCCGAACATATATCGTATTTTAGCTGTCTGATTGGTCAGCTCATCCATGCAGCAGGTTACAAAATCAGAAAAATGCAAATCAACAAAAGGCCGCATGCCGGTCAGGGCCGCGCCAAGTCCGACACCGACAATGCCCGCTTCGCTGATGGGCGTGTCAATGATGCGCCCCGGAAAATTTTCGGGGATTCCCTTGAACTGTCCGAATATTCCGGCATGGGCTGTCAGGTCTTCCCCCAGGATAAAGATGGTTTCGTCCCGCATCATCTCTTCGTGCAGGGCTTCCGCCAGCGCTGCCGAACAGGTCATCATCCGATCAAGCATCTTTAAACTCCTCTTGGTTTTACTGCCTCATTTCTTAAAATCCTGTCACAAAAATCAAGAAAACCTTTGCGACTTTGCGTCTTTGCGTGAGGCCATTTTGGTTTTACGTATTCACGAACAGGTCCTGCAAAGCTTCTGATGGGTCCGGGAAAGGGCTCACCTCAGCAAATGCAACCGCATCCGCCAGTTCTGCCTCCACCTCGGCCCGGATTTGGTCGTTCAATTCCTGGGTTAACATATCATTGAGGGTCAGATAATCGGCAAACCGTTTGATCGGATCGTTTTTATTCTTCCAGTCTGAAATTTCCCCTTTGCTGCGATACGCCTGAGGATCGCCCTCAAAATGTCCCCGGATACGGTAGGTTTTGTTTTCAATCAGGCTGGGCCCCTCCCCTTTGCGCGCCCGTTCCACCGCTGATGAAGCGGCGTCTCTAACCTGGAGCAAATGATTGCCGTCCACCGTAACTCCGGGCATATTGTAGGCGGCAGCCCGGCTGCTGATATCTCTTACCGAACAGGCATAGCTCTGGGGTGTCGTCGAAGCGTATTGATTGTTTTCGACCACAAAGACCACCGGTAACTTCCAGATAGAGGCCATATTCATGGCCTCATGCACTGTGCCGCGATTGGCGGCTCCGTCGCCGAAAAAGCAAACAGCAACCTGATCGGTTTTGCGCATTTTAATGGAAAACCCGGCGCCGGTGATAATCGGCAATCCACCACCCACCACCCCGTTGGCGCCCAGGATGCCCAAAGAAAAATCGGCGATGTGCATGGAACCGCCTTTGCCTTTACAATAGCCCGTCTTCTTCCCCAACAATTCAGCCACCATTTTTTTTAGATCGGCCCCTTTGCTGATCATGTGCCCGTGACCGCGATGGGTGGTGGTCAGATAGTCATCGGCACGCAAACACGAGCATACCCCCACGGCCGAGGCCTCCTGGCCGATGGACAGATGGATAAAACCTGGAATCTTCGATGCGGCAAACAACTCGCCGGCCAGCGTCTCAAATTGGCGAATCGTCACCATTTTGCGATAGTAGGATAAATATTCCTGACTCTGTTTGGTCATCTATTACTCCTCTGTTTTCGGCAGCGTACCGCCATTCCGGTCGCGATTAATCAGCCCGTCAACCGCGCGAAAAACAAACAGGTAGGCCGTTGCTGCCCCCAGGGATATCAAGGTCCCCACATAAATACCGTTAATCGGATAAACGATGGACACGGATAACGAATAGATAATTAAAGATCCCAGGCCCAGGGGGAAATTTTTCGTGATCGTGTGAACGTGCTCTTTGTCATACGTCAGGTGCACAATGAGAATAAGGGGCAACAGGGTGATGGGAAAGGCGGAGAAAAGTCCGGCCCACCTGGCGCCCACAAATTTTGCCGTTCCTGTAATAAGCAGAATGATGAAGCCCGCCAGGAAGGCGCGAAAAAATAAAATCTTCGGCGTTAATTTAATCTTGTTTAGTATGGTTACGTTCTTAATCTCCCTGAATAAATAGACGAACAAAAATACGGAAGCCACCGGCATCAATACGGCCAAAAATTTGTTGGGCCTGATAAAATGCAAGAGCCAGATCACGACAAAATATCCGGCAGTCGCAAAAACACTGGAACCAAGAACCGCAAAACGCTTCAAGAATAGGCTGGCCCTGAAATAGAAATAAACAAAAGACTGGGTGGCAACCAGCCCCATCATGGTATATACGGCGCTGTCTGAGGCAAATTCAGGACTGATTTCCAAGCCGATAAAAAATAAAGCGATGGCGGCCCCCAAAGGATAACCGGCCAGGATGCCGGCAGCCCTGGGGCTGACACGCTCTGCCACAAGAGAAAGCAGCAATACCACGACTATCGTAACGACCAGCTTTATAATAAATAATGACTCTGCCATTTTGCTAAGGCTTATATAACCCCGCCATGACCGGCAGGTACAAAGAGAGTATCGGAAACAGGGTGATGATGATCAAAATAATGACATCCATAATGACGAAGGGAATCGCCTCTTTGGCCACAGAGTCCACGTCTCCTTTTATCAGGTTGGCCGCGGTAAAAAGATTGACTCCCACCGGGGGGGTTGCCTGGCCGATGGCGAGGGCGGAAATGAAAATTACCCCATACCACAGGGGATCTACCCCGAATGTGGCCAAAACCGGCATTAGAATCGGCATGATCAGATAAGAAATAGAGATGGCATCCAATATCATGCCGAGACCCAACAATAGAAAATTCACCAGGATAATCATGACTACGGCATTGGGGGATATCTTGATAATGGCGTTGGCCGTCAAATCGATAACTCCGATAACCGATGCGGCCCAGGTAAAGATCCCAGCAAATACCACAAGGAACATGATGACGGAACTCGTGACACTGGCATCCACCAGTATCCTGATCAGATCACGCCAGGATATGGAGTGGTAAACAAAAATCGCTACAAAAAGGCTGTAAAAAACGGCCACCACCGCGGCTTCGGTAGGTGTGAATATCCCGGCGTAAATACCCCCCAGGATAATAATCGGTGTGAGGATAGCCCAGATGGACTGCTTTAAGGCGATCAAGATTTCTTTAGGGGTACCCCTCTTTTCGAGGCCTTTATAGCCCCTTCTTCGCGAAATGAGGTAGGCCACCAGGACCGTCCCTGCCCCCGTAATGAGCCCGGGTATAATCCCTGCAACAAAGAGGGCGCTTACCGATACGCTGGTGATGTTTCCGTAAATGATAAAGGCGATGCTGGGGGGTAGGATAATGGATAGATCGGATGAATTGGCGATTGTGGCGCCGGCAAAGCTTTTGTCATATCCATGCTTTACCATAGGTGCAAGAAGGATTAACCCCACGGCCGCTGTGGTTGCCGGTCCGGATCCGGAAAGCGCTCCCCAGAACATACAGGTAAATACCGACACCATTGCCAGGCCACCCACCATCTTACCCACCAGGAGCTCAAAGAAATGGGCGATCGTAGCGGCAAGGCCCGCCTTCTCGAGAATAACCCCCGCTAAAACGAAAAAGGGGATCGCAAGGAGGGGAAACGAAGCAATCCCCGTTGAAAAATTCACACCCAGCATCCCTATGCCGAGATCAAACTGGAGGATGGTGACCACGGCGGCTATCCCTAAGCACGTTCCTATGGGGACACCCAGGGCCATAAGGAGGAGAAACACTACGGAAATAAGCAGGATCTCCATTATTCGTCAGCCCCTTCGCTCCCAAGTCGTTCTAATTTGGAGGATGCATCCCTGTAAATGCCCCTGAACACAAAAATAGAAAGTATGGGAACGCCGATGTAATAGATCCATACAGGGATGGCCAAGGCCGGAGATGTCGCTTGAAAAAGAGTTAATTCATCATATATGGCCTGTATCATATAGAGATCAACAAAGAGAAAGAGGATGGCGCTCAGCGCGGATGCGAAGAGGATTACGATCTTTTTGAATTTCTCAGGGAAAACATTATAAAGGGTTACCATTCCAAGCTGAGCGCCTCGCTCAAAGGCAATTCCGGAACCGACAACGGTCAACCAGACAAAGAGATTGATCGTAATCTCCTCGGTTGCCGCAAAGGAAAAATGAAATAGGTAGCGACTGAGCACATTAATGAAGGCAATGGCTGCCATGGTAAAAAGCAGAATTGCGGCTATCCAGTGATCAATTCTGATTCGCTGTTTTGTCTGTTCCATCGATCTTCCCCACCCTTCGTCAACTCGGAGTATCCTATTCAAATTTCCTGTTAGCCGATTTCGGATTCAGAGAACCCATTCCGCCATAAGGTCTTTTTTGCTGCCGCATCTGATTTCTATGGGGCCCCCGGTCCTTATTTGCTGGTACAATCAAGACTTGGCTTAAACCTATATTGTTTGCAATGCACCGGCAAATAAGGACCTCCGCCACGTGTGAAGGAGCTTTATCCAAGATGCAGCAGCAAAAAAGACCTTATGACTCCATTCGTGCCCGGATTTTTTAAATAGGATACAACTCGGATCAAACAGCCTTGATACGCCCGCAAAAACGAACCGTTGCGGGCGCATCAATCACAAAGTCACAATTGTCAATCCTACTTCTTTCCCATATCGGCCTTGGCCTTTTCATACAGGTCTTTTCCTATCTCCGGGACCCACTTTTCATAGAGAGGTTTCGTGGCTTCGATGAAGGCGTTTCGATTATCATCCGTAAGAAAGGTAACCGTCATCCCCTTACTCTCCATGAATTTGACGGGATCTGGGACCTCCATGGTATAGTTGAATTCATTTTTCAGTATGTTTAAGGATATATCCCCATCTAATCCCGCGCGACAGAGGGCCTTTTCAAATCTGGCCGATTCCACGGCGGCCTCGCGGATCGCCTTTTGGATATCCTTGGGGAAGGCGTCCCATTCCTTTTTGTTCCAGTATATGATCAAGGGATCCACGAGGTAATTCCAGAAGGTGGCATACTTGTTGTACTGCCAGATCTGCACGGGAATAAGAACACCGACCGGGTTCTCCTGGCCGTCCACAACACCCTGCTGGAAAGCGGTTACTGCATCGCCCCAGTTCATATTGACAGGGTCGGCGCCAAGCTGCCGGAATATATCAATAAAGATAGGGCTGCCCACAACTCGGAGCCTCAATCCCTTGAGGTCTTCGGGCTTCTCGATGGCCCTCTTGTTGTTTGTAACCTGTCTGAATCCGTTCTCCGCCCATGCAAGCCCCATTAGACCCTTTTTCTCCATGGTCGCAAATATGGCCTTTCCGGTTTCGCCATATTCCATCTTGTCGAGGTTTTCAAAGTTATTGATAAAAAACGGGAGGGAGAAAATATTCATCTCAGGCATGACCGAAGCAGAATTAATGGTGGATTCATAGGCGCAGTCAATAACCCCTTTTGCGACCATCTGCGGCGACTTCAATTGGGCCCCTTTGAGAAGCGCACTGCCAAAATAGGGTTTGATATTGATCTGGCCGTTTGTTTTCTGCTTTACCAATTCCGCAAACTTAACAGCTCCCATCCCCCAGTAGAATTGAGGCCCCACGTTGAGTGTCATTTTGTACTCTTTCTTGAACTTGCCTGCCTCGCTCTGAGGCAGAAAGAGTACCGATACGGATACACAAAGGACGGCAACCAGTAACATCTTGAGATAACCCTGTTTTTTTAACCCCATAATCTCGCTCCTTTTTTTTTAGGTTGGTACGATGTTTGTTGGTGAGTTGTTCGGTGTTCACCTCCTTTCCATCTGCAGATTCCCGCATAAGGCATACCTCCATTTTCAAATATATTTTGCGCAAAAGCATAGCCATCTTAATAGTTATAATCAACAAGAAAATATCCTTTTTTACATCATTGACATCTGTATTTTCTGGATGTTATACATTTTTATGTAAATGTATAACATCTTTTGCAACCAGGACGTAACTCATGGAATTATCAGACACAATGAAAGCCAAGGTTTCTGCCAAGGGGTGGGTGGTGATTCCTGCGGTTTTGCGAAAGCGCTTTGGGATTAAGCCCGCCACCCCAGGAACGTTTTTGTGTGTCCCGCTTGTGGAGAGCTGACTGAAACAGAAGATCGGAAGAAGCCCGGCCAATGCATTCACTGCTCCTTTGAACTGACCGGGGACGGACCTGCAAAGCGAGGCCATTGTAGATGCCCTGAATGTGGCGCTGACAACCATTTCCCGAATGCAGATCTTGGCCCGCCGAAACACCGCCCCTTTGCAATGGAATATTACTGCCCTGAATGCAAACCTTCTCACAAGGGCAGGTTTTTTAAAAAGCCCGATGATAAGGATATTGCATTAATTGGCGAGATCCGACAACGCTGGTCCCGGATGCGTCCAAAGTATGTTCCCGAGGCAAAGATCCCGAGCGGTGATGAAACGAACCGTCTTCATCGCTGGGGATATACCCATTATCGGGAAATGTTCAACGACCGTCAGCTTTTAGGTCTGGAGCTCTCCGCCCGAATGATTGTCGATACACAAAATGACCGGGTGCGTAATGCGCTGGCAACTAACCTTTCCGACTTGCTCCGTTATCAAAATATGTTGTGCCGCTATGACACAAGCGCACTGAAGTCTCTCGATATCTTCTCCGTTCATGGATTTCCAGTCGGGTTGATTGAATGCGAGTCGAACTTTCTTGGGATCATGGAGTCAGGCCATACCATGTGTGTAGGCAGCGGTGGGTGGGCCAACATCATAGAAAAATTCAAAAAGGCCAAATCTTATTGTGACTTCCCATTTGAAGTCAAACATCAGGGAGGAAAAAAGAAACTAATCCCCATCAAGGGTGAGTGGATCGGAGATCACTTGAACGGCGATGATTCCGAAACGTCGAGAGTCATTGATATCTCGTGCCAAGACGCTGCTTCTTCCAATCTGCCGGATGCATTATTTGATGCTGTCTTTACAGATCCTCCTTATTTCGGCAATGTTCAATATGCGGAACTCATGGATTTTTGTTACGTCTGGCTGAGGAAGATCGTCGGAAAGAATTCCCCTGCATTCAGTGGAGATTCCACGCGCACACCTGATGAATTGACCGGCAACGTGGACATGGGGCGGGGACTTGACCATTTTACAAGGGGAATTTCTGCTGTATTTCAAAGAATGTCGAAGGCCATGAAAAGGGGGGCACCCCTGGCATTCACTTATCATCACAACACAATCGAAGCATATTACCCGATAGCGGTCGCGATCCTTGATGCGGGTCTGATCTGCTCCGCATCCCTTCCCTGTCCAGCCGAAATGGGAGCATCCATCCATATCAACGGGACCGGGTCATCCATCATAGACACCGTTCTTGTTTGCAGGACAACAGGCCTCATGCAGCGAAAGTGGTTAGCTGATTCGCCACAGGAACTCGCCCGAATTGTGGATAACGATTTGGAACATCTCAGGGCCGGGAATGTCAAACCGACTCGCGGAGATATTCGATGTGTTACCTATGGGCATCTCATCCGCTTGGCAATCTGGTCCTTACGGCGTAACTGGAATAAGAACGAACCAACCACATCGCGGATAGCGAAAGTAGCTGATTGGCTCCAACGCTTCGGTGGTTGGGCCGAGGTCGAACAACATATGGAGCACATCAAAGGAGAGACGACAAAAGACATGCCGTTGTTTTCCGTAAAGGAGAGTAATCCGAAATATGGAGCCGAATATGCCGACGTTCCCTTTTGAAGTCTCCCTGGAGGAGATCCTCCGGGACCCGGAAAGTTATGTTGATTCCGTCTTTTCATGCCTGGAATCGGAATTCCTCGTGATGCCCAAAGGCTTGGGATTTGTGGAATATCCTGTTTTCGAACGTGGATATGAAGCGTTGAAAGCTGCGACCGGTGGATTTTCCAGGTTTAATCCCGGAAAAGTATATCCCATAACGGTTTCCGAGCCGATTACCATTGTGGTTCTGCGCTCCATGCTTGGTTTTACTCCCCCGGAGTGGGGTTATGTCACCACACAAAGAACCGGAGTGCAGGTTAGCCAAGGCTTTATCCGTTCCCTGGATCGGAAAGTGCGGATGGCGCCTGAAACGAAACTCAATGCAAACGGAGTGATAAAAGAGCGACTTGAGGCGATGGTCCAAACCGCGTGTCAATTGCTATCGGCCGGTGCTCCCGAAGTAGACGGCGACCAATTGCATCGGTTGAACAAAGCCGATACAAAGCAGGGTATTGACAGCATCAGGAATTTGTCCAGAATAGGCGCTCCTTATGCCATGCTGTTGTATGAACGGTTTTTGGGAAGACCTTTTGCAGGACATCGTGACTCCGTTAGCGAAATTATTGGCGACAGTCTGGAATCGGCGATCGAGGATGTTCTCACCGAAGCNGGNATCAGTTTTCGCAAGACGAAACGAGCGGAACGAATCGAAGGTTTCGATCAGACGCCGGATTTCATCATACCGAGTGAATTCAACCCGCAAATTATCATAGAGGCGAAGATCACCGAAGACGATGGTACAGCACGCGATAAGGTTACGCGTATTCAACATCTTGGCGAATTGAGCCTTGCAGGACGAGCCGAAGATAACCCGAAATATGAGGTTATTGCCTGCATCGGGGGCCGTGGCTTCGGTGTCCGAAGAGAGGATATGAAAAAGATGATCCTTGCCACAAGATGCAAGGTGTTTACGGCTAACCCGACTTTCGCACTTTGAAGCCAATTGAAAATCCTGTATTTATTTTTTATATAATAAAATCAGCAACCACACCCATAGGACGTGGTATGAGGAAGCCCCCTCGAAGGGGGCAAAAAGCTCTTCTTGCCACCTGAGTGCTTCCATAAAAGTGCAGGTGGTTCTTCTCCAACTTTTTTCGGAAAAACTCATTCGCTTACCCCATTCACATGCCACGGCTTCCATTCTCCAAATTTTCAATGATGGAGGTTTTGGACAAAATGTTTATTC
>BS_KBA_SWE02_21mDRAFT_10000717_pt1 | contig 12587 bp, 8 predicted proteins | sample BalSeasSWE02_21m_FD_9196 | JGI IMG/M metagenome (IMG submission 9196)
TAAAGCAAAATATTTTTCTTTAACAACCTGGCCAACAGGTTTGTTGTCAATTTTACTTTCTAACCAAGAAATAATATCTAAATATAAAAACGCTCGCTTTTCATACGGATGATCCTCAAAAGTCTTAAGCTTTTCGTGTAAACCAATAAATGCTTTTTTAATATCCATTGGATAAATATCCTGTAAACTCCGAATAAACTTGATCATTTCCTTTTGTACTTCATGCAAATCATTCATCTTTAACAAAAACTTATACGTGCTTTTTAGCAAGGTTTGCATATGATAATCCTGACCAGCTTCATAATGTGCTACAAGGTTTAAGACCCTTGAGAAACATAATAAGTCCTCCCGCATAGAGAGAGTTTTATTTGTAATAATTTTATTTAAATACTCTATGGCCTTTTTATTTTGGCCTGAGCCAAAATGTAGACAGGCAAATTTATAGTATAGAGTCATTATATGATGTTCATCTAATCTGTCCTTAAAAGATTTTAGTTCTGATTCTATTCCTGGAATTATTGCCAAGCCTCCTTCAAAACTGCCATCCATAAAATACAAATTAATTTTATTTGTGCTTAAATATAAAAATGAGAGTGCCTCAACATTTTCATTTTTTGGAAAGGATTCGCTCAAAATAATTGATTCAAAATCAATGAGTTTCTCTTCGAATTTATCCCGATTTCTTATAAGAAATAGCGACTCCAATAAATAATTGTTGCCCTTTAGGAAAAACACCGGATTTAGATTTATCATACTCGGATACTGATAAAACAAATCCACCCATTTTAAGGAGTATTTATAACAATTTAAAAAATCCTGAAGTAAAAAGCTATACCACAAATAAGCCTTGTAGAGCCATAATTTTTCTCTAAACCCGAGTTTATTTATTCTATATTTAGGTAAACGTTTTTCAAAATAATCTGTAATTAATCTACCCTCCTCTTCACTTTTCGCATAACCCGTTTTTAAAAAAATTCCATATAATTGAAGTGACAAATTCGACAATTTACTAGTAATTACATTTGCGGAGCTTAGCTCCTTTGCTTGTATTGTTAATTCATCAGCCCTACCACTTAAACTTCTCGTAATATATTGAGATTCTATAACTTTTTCTAGTTCGACTATTTCAAATGCCAAATTTTTTTCTTCATTCTGAATGGCAATTTCCTTTGATTTATCCAACATTTTCAAACTTTGTTTATAAAGTCCCTTATGATATAAAATTGAGGCAAAATCAAGTTGCTCCCTAATTTGAGATCTAATATTTTGATGTGATGGATTTAATTTTAAACTAATAAGAATTTGTTTATATAAATGCGTTTTTACATTTGCTAATTGCTGTTTTTTAACAATTCCAGATTTTAAAATTAATTTTTCATCATACTTTTTAAGTTTATCTAAAACATTGAATAAATTTAAAAAAATAGAGTCACTATTCACTCCAAGACGTCCAACGTATAGTTTAAACTGCCGCTTCTCAGATTTCGTGAGAGACTTAACCAACATAAATAAATTATCTTTTTGGTCCTTAGTCATAGTAAGTTAACTTCATTTAAACTATTGTTTTTCATTATTTTACGTGTTAAAAATATTAATTAAACGTCGTAAATGAAAACATAAAATTTCAAGATAGAGAAAACCAAAGTATAAATTTGTTCTACAATAAGAAAATATATTTTATTAATGTTGAATTCTGACGTCCAAATTTTTGATACCACCTTAAGGGATGGTGAACAAGTGCCAGGCTGTAAACTAAATACGGAGCAAAAATTGGTAATAGCCGAAAATCTTGAAGCTCTTGGAGTCGATATCATAGAAGCTGGTTTTCCTGTTTCTAGTCCAGGTGATTTCAAATCGGTTGAAGAAATTTCCAAAATTATAAAGTACACAACTGTTTGTGGACTTACCAGAGCTGTTGAGAACGATATTAGAATGGCTGCAGAAGCATTAAAATATGCAAAAAGACCCAGAATCCACACTGGTATAGGCACTTCAGAATCACATATAAAATTCAAGTTTAAAGTAAGTCAGGATGAAATTATTACCCGTGCCTTCGAAGCAGTGAAATACGCGAAATCCTTTGTTGAGGATGTTGAATTTTATGCTGAGGATGCCGGTAGAACAGAAAATGAATACTTAGCAAGAGTTTGTGAAGCCGCAATAAAAGCTGGCGCAACGGTCCTAAATATCCCGGACACGACTGGTTATTGTTTGCCAAGTGAATATGGTGCAAAAATTAAATATCTAAAAGAAAACGTAAAAGGAATAGAAAAAGCCATACTTTCTTGTCATTGTCATAATGATCTAGGGTTGGCAACGGCAAATTCAATTGAAGGAGCTATAAATGGTGCCCGTCAAATTGAATGTACTATAAATGGTATTGGTGAAAGAGCCGGAAATACGGCTTTAGAAGAAGTCGTTATGATTTTGAAACAACATCCATATCTAAATCTTGACACAAACATTAAAACTGAAAGATTGTATGGTATTAGTCAGTTAGTTTCTGAACATATGGGAATCTACACTCAACCAAACAAAGCCATCGTTGGTGCTAACGCCTTTTCACATAGCTCTGGAATTCATCAAGATGGTATGATAAAAAATAGAAAAACTTACGAAATCATTGACCCGAAAGATGTCGGTGTTAATGTGTCGAGCATCGTGCTCACAGCCCGAAGTGGAAGAGCAGCCCTAGCTTATAGAGCAAAGAACGTTGGATATGAATTAACAAAACTTCAGTTAGACGAAGTATATGCTAACTTTTTGAGTTTTGCCGATCGCAAAAAAGAAATTATAGACAATGATATCCATGAGATCATTGAAACTAGTGGGGTTTACCAACAAATCATTTCAGCTTAATGACCAAAACCTTATTTGATAAAGTATGGGATTCCCATGTTGTTGATACTATCCAAAATGGACCACAAGTATTATATATTGACAAGCATTTAATTCACGAAGTAACAAGCCCACAGGCTTTTAAAGAACTTGAAGAGCGAGGCATTCCTATTATGCGCCCCAACCAAATTGTTGCTACTACCGATCATAATACGCCTACCATTAACCAACATTTACCAATAAAAGACGCATTATCTCGGAATCAAATAAAACAGTTAAAAGTTAATTGCAAAAAAAATGGAATTACTCTATACAATTTAGGTCATAAGTATAATGGCATTGTTCACGTAATCGCACCAGAATTGGGTATAACACAACCTGGCATGACCATTGTATGCGGAGACAGTCACACTTCAACCCATGGTGCATTTGGGAGTATCGCTTTTGGTATTGGCACAAGTCAAGTGGCTCAAGTTTTTGCTAGTCAGTGTTTACTGTTAACCAAACCGAAAAGCCTACGAGTTACTATAAACGGAAAACTAAAAAATGGAGTGCTTCCGAAAGACGTAATTCTTTATATAATTTCGAAACTCGGAACAAACTCTGGCACAGGATATTTCTGCGAATACGCCGGAGAGGTTTTTGAAAATATGTCGATGGAAGGAAGAATGACCATCTGCAATATGAGTATAGAAATGGGGGCACGTGGCGGAATGATAGCTCCAGATCAAACAACATTTGAATATATAAAAGGTAGGGAGTTTGCACCTGCTAATGACGTTTTTCATGAAAGAGTCAATCATTGGAAAACACTACGAACTGATGAAGGGGCATTATTTGATAAAGAGTACGAATTTGATGCGGCAGATATAGAGCCTATGCTAACTTATGGAACCAATCCTGGGATGGGAATAAAAATCTCTGAGAAAATTCCTGAAGACACTAATGAATCCGCAATAAAATCCCTAGAATATATGGGATTTCAGCAAGGAGAAAGGCTTATTGACAAACCTATTAATTATGTTTTTATTGGAAGTTGTACCAATTCAAGAATTGAAGATTTTAGAATCGTGGCCGACTTTATTAAGGGAAAACAAAAGGCGAAAAATGTAACGGCTTGGCTTGTTCCTGGTAGCAAACAGGTTGAATCACAAATTATTGATGAAGGCTTAATTGATATTTTTGAAAATGCTGGTTTCGAACTACGACAACCTGGGTGTTCTGCCTGTCTCGCAATGAACGATGACAAAATTCCATCTGGAGAATACTGTGTATCCACATCAAATAGAAATTTTGAAGGGAGACAAGGACAAGGCTCTCGCACCATTTTAGCGAGTCCTTTAATGGCTGCCGCAACTGCTGTTGCGGGAAAAATAGTTGACTATACAAAACACCTCAATTAGATGCAAAAGTTCACCACCATAATTTCATCTGCGGTTTTATTGGTAAATGAAAATATAGATACTGATCAAATTATTCCTGCTCGTTTTTTAAAAGCTACAAATAGAGATGGTTTTGGTGTTAACCTGTTTAGAGATTGGAAATTTGAAAAAAGCGGAGAAGTAAATAAAGATTTTCCACTTAATAACCCAATATATTCAGGCAGCATATTGGTTGCTGGAAACAATTTTGGATGTGGTTCTAGTAGAGAACATGCTGCTTGGGCCTTATCAGATTATGGCTTCAAAGTCATAGTTTCGAGTTACTTTGCTGATATATTTAAAGGCAATGCGCTTAATAATGGATTACTTCCGGTGCAAGTTTCAGAAGTATTTTTGAAAAATCTATTCGATGGAATTAAGCAAAACCCAAAACTTGAAATTGTTGTCAATTTAGAAACTCAAATTATTTCGATAAAAAACTCTTCAGTTTCCGAAATATTCGAAATAGACCCCTATAAAAAAACTTGCCTTATCAATGGCTATGACGACATTGATTTTCTTGTAGCCAGTAAAAACAAAATTGAAGTTTTTGAAGCATTATATAGATTATGAAATTAAATATTACAGTTTTACCAGGAGATGGTATTGGACCAGAAGTGACAAGCCAAGCAATAAAAGTATTAAAGGCAGTGGCTTTAGAATTTAACCATATATTTAAATTTAAATATGCCCAAGTTGGTGCTGTGGCTATCGATGAAACGGGAAATCCCCTTCCAGAAAGCACTCTTGAATTATGCATGGGAAGTGACGCTATTTTATTTGGAGCAATTGGCGACCCTAAATATGACAACGATCCATCCGCCAAAGTTAGACCGGAACAAGGGCTTTTACAGCTCAGAAAATCACTGGGTTTATTTGCCAACATTAGACCCGTAAAAGCTTACGAATATCTAATTGAAAAATCTCCCTTAAAAAGTAATATTATCCAAGGTACGGACATATGTATTTATCGAGAACTTACTGGTGGTATTTATTTTGGTGAAAAAAAGTTAAGTGAAGATGGAAATACGGCTTCCGATCTTTGTGAGTATTCAAGATTTGAAATAGAACGTATTAGTCATTTGGCTTTTAAGGCTGCACAGACGAGACGCAAAAAGGTTACTTTAGTAGATAAAGCCAATGTATTAGAGAGTTCTAGATTATGGAGAAAAGTGGTAACTGAGGTAGCTAAACAATATCCAGAAATTAGCTTAGAATTTCTATTTGTGGATAATGCAGCCATGCAACTAATATTAAATCCTCGACAGTTTGATGTGATTCTAACTGAGAATATGTTCGGAGATATCATAAGTGATGAAGCCAGCGTAATTGGTGGTTCCATTGGTCTTTTAGCATCTGCTTCAATTGGAGAAAAATACGCATTATTTGAACCAATACATGGGTCATTCCCTCAAGCAACTGGCAAGAATATTGCTAATCCAATCGCTTCGATTCTTTCCGCAGCGATGTTATTAAATCATTTCGATTTAGAAAATGAAGCCACTTTAATAAGAGAAGCTGTAGAAAAGTCCTTAGAATTAGAGATTACAACTCCCGATTTAAATCAAAGTGGAATGAGTGTCTCTACTAATCAAGTTGGTAATTTCATTGAAGATTATATTTCTCATCCAGAGGATACTAATATAAATTTCTTGAATGTTCATTTAGGCCAGAGTACGATTATTTAAACTAAAAATTGAAACAAATCAGGCTTGTTATTTAAATAATCGCCATAAAAATTATGGAGCTTCATTTTTGTAACTAAAGGTTCCAGATCGTTAGGTGATTTAAGTTCTACACCAACTACGGCTACATCATTATCTCTATTTGCCTTTTTGGTATATTGAAAATGAGTTATATCGTCATTAGGCCCCAATATTTCTACAACAAATTCTCTTAAAGCGCCTGCTCTTTGTGGAAACTTAACGATAAAGTAATGCTTTAAATTAGCGTGTAAAAGTGCACGTTCTTTAATTTCTGGGGTACGTGTTATGTCATTATTACTGCCACTCACAACGCAAACCACGTTTTTACCTTTTATCTCTTCAGCATAAAAATCTAATGCAGCTATACTTAATGCCCCTGCAGGTTCAACTACGATTGCATCTTTGTTGTAAAGCTCTAGAATAGTTTGGCATATTTTTCCTTCCGGCACCGTAATAACAGCATCCAAATTTTCTTTGCAAATTGCGAAAGTTTTATTCCCAACTTTTCTAACCGCAGCCCCGTCAACAAAATTATCAATGAATTTTAGCTCAGTATTTCTGTTTTTTCGAATAGAAGTCGACATTGAAGGTGCTCCTTCAGGCTCGACACCAATAATTTTAGTTTTAGGAGATAAGATTTTAAATAGCGTCGATAATCCAGCTGCCAATCCGCCACCTCCCACCGGAACAAAAATATAATCGATAGGTACTTCGGCTTGATGTAAAATTTCCAAACCAACTGTAGCCTGACCCTCAATCACTTTTTCATCGTCAAAAGGATGAATAAATGTCTTGCTTAAGCGCTCACACTCCAACATGGCCTTGTAATACGCATCATCAAAAGTATCACCGCCTAGAACAATATCAATAAAATCTTCACCAAACATCTTTACCTTTTCTACCTTTTGCTTAGGAGTTGGCATAGGCATATAAATAGTGCCTTTAATTTTTAACAAATTACAGGATAACGCGACTCCCTGAGCATGATTTCCGGCACTTGCACAGACAATTCCATTCTCTATTTGGTCTAGACTAAGTGATGCCATTTTATTGTAAGCCCCTCTAATCTTATAAGATCGTACCTGCTGTAAATCTTCTCGCTTTAATAAGATAGAAGCCCCAAATGTTTTAGAATACTGAAGATTCAGAATTAAAGGAGTTACCGACGCTACTTCTTTTAGATTTTCTGCCGCCTTTTGAATTGCCTCAATTGTTGGAAAATATGTTGTAGTGGTCTCCATTTTTTAAACTAAAACTGAATCCTTAGTACCAACTTTAACCTTAGTCGTTTTCATAGCCTTCATTTCCCCTCTAAGTCTTTTACCCACAATTTCAATTCTATGATTCCGGATTGCCTCGTTTACGGTAATTAAATCAATATTATCTACTGCATTCGAATTTGAATACACTTTCCCAATAACTTTACTGTCAATTTTTTTCATAAAATCAGCAAGTAATAGCTTACAAGCGTGATTGAATAAATAGCAACCATATTCGGCCGTGTCGGATATCACTCGGTTCATTTCAAACAATTTCTTTCTTGCGATAGTGTTTGCAATTAAGGGTAATTCATGCAAAGATTCATAATAAGCAGAATCTTCGATTATACCAGCACTAATCATAGTTTCAAAAGCCAATTCAACACCCGATTTTACAAAAGCTATCATTAAAACACCATGGTCAAAATATTCTTGCTCCGAAATGTGCTGCGCTGTTAAAGCCGTCTTTTCAAAGGCAGTTTCTCTTGTTTCGGCTCTCCATTTCAATAAATCTTTATCGTCATTCGCCCAATCGGTCATCATGGTCTTAGAAAATTCACCAGATATAATATCATCCATGTGCTTTTGAAATAAAGGAGTAAGAATTTGTTTCAATTCTGCCGCTAATTCAAAGGCTTTAATCTTTGCCGGATTTGACAAACGGTCCATCATATTTGTTATTCCCCCTTGTTTCAGAGCCTCGGTAATTGTTTCCCAACCATATTGTATAAGTTTTGTAGCGTAATTTGCATCGATCCCATCGGCAACCATTTTATCAAATGCTAAAATCGATCCTGTCTGCAATACACCACAAAGTATGGTTTGTTCTCCCATCAAATCACTCTTCACTTCGGCAATAAAAGAAGACTCTAAAACACCGGCTTTATGACCTCCAGTTCCTACTGCGTAAGCCTTGGCTTGTTCTAGCCCCAAACCTTGTGGATCATTTTCAGGATGCACAGCAATTAATGTAGGTACACCAAAACCTCGTTTGTATTCCTCCCTAACCTCTGTTCCAGGACACTTTGGAGCAACCATAATAACAGTTAAATCTTTACGAATTTTCATTCCTTCTTCCACGATATTAAAACCATGAGAATAGGATAAGGTAGCTCCACGCCTCATTAACGGCATCACAGCATTCACGACACTAGTATGTTGTTTATCTGGCGTAAGATTCAAAACTAAATCGGCTGAAGGTATTAAAGCCTCATAGCTTCCAACTTCAAAGTTATTCAAACTTGCATTCTTGTATGATGGTCTCCGTTCTTTAATAGCGACTTCACGCAACGCATACGAAATATCAAGTCCTGAATCTCGCAGATTTAATCCTTGATTGAGGCCTTGTGCACCGCATCCTATTATGACAATCTTTTTCCCTTTTAAGATGGATACTCCCTGATCAAATTCGGAAGAAGCCATAAATCTACATTTTGCTAATTGGGCTAATTGTTCTCTTAAAGAGAGTGTATTAAAATAATTATTCATCATCGATAATTTTAAATTCTTTAATGCTGTACTAATTGTTTTTCCGATTTTCTCGCTTAAAAAGCAATTTCGGATAGTGTCTCTAATTGTTCGTGCTTTTCAAGATGCAATTCTGCCAAAATACTAGAAATTGGCATTGGTGATTTAGATATCGAAATTCGACCTGAACGCACAAACTGTAAAATTCCAAATGGGTATAATTCTCTGTATAGCAAATCGATTTCACTGCGCTTTCCCGATTTCTCCAAAACAAAATAATCGCGATTTACAGTAACAATTCGAGCATTGCTATCTTTAATACTATTCTGAATCTCTCGCTTTTCAAAAAGCAATTCAGATTTAATCTTGAAAAGAGCAGACTCTAAGCTAATCGTCTCCTCATCTAAATGATAATAAGCCTTTATAACCTCTATCTGTTTTTCAATTTGCCCTATGATTTTTTTAATTTTTTCTTCGGAAGTTTTCACTACAAGGCTCCATCTAAAAACATTTTCAATTTCACTTTCGGAAGCGGCAATACTTTCAACGTTTATATGTCGCCTCTGAAAAATAGCCGAAATTCGATTCAGCAATCCAATATTATTTTCAGTATATACTGAAACTGTGTAAACGTGTTTCTCTATTTCCATAATTATTAACTTAATCTCATGTCAGAAACCGAAGCCCCTGTTGGAATCATTGGGAATACATTATTTTCTTTCTCCACGAGCACTTCCAAAAAATAAGCATCTTTAGAAGCCATCATTTCGGCAACTGCCTCCTTCAATTCCTCTCTTTTAGTTACTTTTTTAGCCTTTATATAATATCCTTTTGCAATAGCTACAAAATCTGGATTCACCATTACTGTAGAAGCATAACGACGATCAAAAAACAATTCTTGCCACTGGCGAACCATCCCTAGAAACTCATTATTCAAAACAACTATTTTAATGGGTACTTTGGTTTGAAAGATAGTCCCTAATTCCTGTATGGTCATTTGAAAACCTCCATCACCAATAATAGCAACAACATCTCGATCGGGCGCTGCCATTTTAGCCCCAATTGCAGCAGGCAAGGCAAAGCCCATAGTTCCTAAACCACCTGAAGTTATATTACTTTTTGTATTGTTGAATTCGGCATATCGACAAGCGACCATTTGATGCTGACCAACATCTGAAACGATAGCTGCGTCCCCTTTACTATAGGTATTAATTTCTTTTATTACTTCCGCCATGGTAAGCCCATCTTTGGTAGGAAAAAGATCTTCTTTTATTACTTTATCATATTCAATCTTATACAAGTCACTAAACTTTTGAAGCCAATCTGGATTGGAATTGGCATTTAGCATCGGCAATATCGCTCTTAAACTTGCTTTGGCATCGCCTAAAATAGCAATGTCGGCTTTCACGTTCTTGTCGATTTCAGAAGGATCAATTTCAAAATGAATCACCTTAGCCTGCTTTGCATATGTTTTTAAATTCCCAGTCACTCTATCGTCGAAGCGCATTCCGATTGCGATTAAAACATCGCAATCATTTGTTAATACATTGGGGGCATAATTTCCATGCATCCCCACCATTCCAACATTTAGTGGATGAGAAGTCGGAATCGCCGAAGCCCCAAGGATTGTCCATGCCGCTGGGATATCGGCTTTTTCAATTATTTCTTTAAGCTCCTTTTCGGCCCCGCTTAAGATGATGCCTTGACCCCATACTATTAATGGTTTTTTAGCCTTATTTATTAATTCGGCTGCTTCAGAAACTGCATTTAAATCAATCTTAGGGGCAGGGTTATAACTCCTGATCCCAGTGCATTTTTTGTACTCAAAATCAAATTCTTCAAATTGGGCATCTTTAGTTATATCTATTAAGACTGGACCTGGACGACCACTTCGTGCGATATAAAAAGCTTTAGCGATTATCCCAGGAATTTCTGAAGCCTTAGTGATTTGGTGATTCCATTTTGTAACAGGCGTAGAAATACCAATAATATCTGTTTCTTGAAACGCATCACTACCCAATAAATGGGAAGCAACTTGCCCTGTAATACAGACCAAGGGGGTAGAATCTATTTGAGCATCCGCGATTCCTGTAACCAAATTTGTGGCCCCAGGCCCCGAGGTTGCCATAGCAACTCCAACTTTACCAGAGATTCTTGCATAACCTTGGGCGGCATGAGTTGCTCCTTGTTCATGTCTAGTAAGCACATGATGAATTTTATCTTGATACTTATATAATTCGTCATAAATAGGCATAATTGCCCCTCCAGGATATCCATAGAGCACATCAACTCCTTCAGCAAGCAAGCATTTTACAATAGCTTCGCCCCCAGTAAGCCGCTCTATTTTTTGGAAAATAACTTTTTCTTCTTTTAATGTTTGTACTTCCATAAAATTAATTTCTTTTTAAACTATTCTCTAATCTTGAGAATTAAAATTCATCTGTTACACATCCTTTTGATGCTGATGAAACCGTTTTTGCATATTTATAGAGGACTCCTCTTCCTACTTTTAATTTTGGTGCCACCCATAATGCCTTTCTTTTTTGTAGTTCTTCATCTGAAACTTCGAGGTGAATAGAATTTAACTCGGCATCAATTGTAATTATATCTCCATTTTTAACTAAGGCTATAATTCCTCCATCTTGTGCTTCCGGAGTTATATGTCCAACAACAAATCCATGTGTACCGCCTGAAAATCTTCCATCAGTAATTAGTGCAACTTCATTCCCAAGACCTGCACCTATAATCGCTGCAGTTGGTTTTAGCATTTCTGGCATACCCGGGCCTCCTTTTGGGCCTTCATATCTAATTACAACTACATCGCCTTTTTCTACTTTTCCATCTCGAATTCCCTCATTCGCGTCGTATTCTCCTTCAAAAACTTTAGCTTTTCCCCGAAAACGTAAGCCCTCTTTTCCCGTAATTTTTGCTACGCTTCCTTCTTCAGCTAGATTGCCATAGAGTATTCGCAAATGACCCGTTGATTTGATAGGTTTTTCGATAGTCTTAATTACGTCTTGTCCTTCAGATAAATCTGCGACATCCAATAAATTTTCGGCAATCGTCCTTCCTGTTACGGTTAAACAATCTCCATGCAGTAATCCTTTCCGAAGCAAATATTTTAAAACAGCTGGGATACCACCTACGGCATGAACATCTTCCATTAAGTATTTTCCGCTTGGTTTTAAATCGGCTAAAAAAGGAGTGGTATCACTTATATTTTGAAAATCTCTAAGTGTAAAATCAATATTTGCGGCTCTTGCGATAGCTACGAAATGCAAGACAGCATTGGTTGAACCACCAAGAATGGTCACTAACCTAATAGCATTTTCTATTGATTTACGCGTGATGATATCTAAAGGTTTTATGTCTTTTTCAAGTAAAACACGTATAGCTTCACCTGCCTTAATAGACTCTAACCTTTTAGCTTGACTTAATGCGGGATTGGATGAATTAAACGGCAATGTCATTCCCAAAGCCTCAATTGCAGAAGCCATTGTATTTGCGGTGTACATACCTCCACAGGCTCCAGCTCCAGGACATGCCTTTTCAACAATATTTTGGCATTCAACTTCACCCATTGTACCAGCAACTTTAGATCCCCAAGCTTCAAAAGCCGAAACGACATCTAACTTTTTACCATTATAAGTACCAGATTCAATAGTCCCTCCATATACTAAAATAGCAGGGCGATTTAAACGAATCATGGCCATTAAGGCACCTGGCATATTTTTATCACAGCCTACAACAGTAATCAATCCATCATAACTCATTGCCTGAACAACAGTCTCCATTGAATCTGCAATCAAATCTCTAGAAGGTAACGAATAACGCATTCCTGGTGTTCCCATGGAAATCCCATCACTAACACCAATAGTGTTAAATATTAGTCCGAT
>BS_KBA_SWE02_21mDRAFT_10000718_pt1 | contig 12562 bp, 12 predicted proteins | sample BalSeasSWE02_21m_FD_9196 | JGI IMG/M metagenome (IMG submission 9196)
CGTTGCTTGCGATGAATCACAAAATGCTTGTGGCAGGTGTCGATACCGTTCCGCTGTCGGGTTGGGTGGCGTTGGTCTATGTTATGGTATTTGCCACGGCGTTGGGGCAACAGGCGTGGTTGCATGGGGTTGATGGGGTGGGGCCATCTCGGGCCGGAATTTTTGGGAATCTGGTTCCAGTGTCTGCGCTGTTTTTTTCTTTCGTGATTTTGGGCGAACCGGTTGGCGTGAGAGAAATAGGTGGGGTAGGATTGATTGTGTTAGGCGTATGGCTTGTGAATCAACGAGGACAGGCCAAACGGTACCCTTATATTCGAAATAAGGATGGAGAGGAAGAGAACGTACAATGTTGAAGGAACGTATTGAAGAAGTAACTCGCGTCAATGAATTGTTTTACCATGCATTCGAAAGTCTAGACGTGGGACTGATGGATTCGATTTGGGCGCATCAGGAATATGTGACCTGCATTCATCCGGGGTGGAGTATTCGAGTCGGGTGGCCCGCCGTCAGGGATTCATGGGTCGTCATTTTCAATAATACCTTTTCCATGGAATTTGAGCTGACGGAATTGCAGGTGCAAGTTGCAGCTGACATCGCCTGGGTGATTTGCACGGAGAATATTGCCAGTCGGGTGGGAGAGTCCCCTCAGAATAGTCAGGTCGTGGCCACCAATCTATTTGAGCGAATTGGAGAGGAATGGAAATTAATCCACCATCATGGCTCTCCCCTTATGGAGTAATTGGTGGGGAGAGTTAGGAGGCCGTCGTATGGAGAACCGTATGGGTCCATTCATCCACAATGGCGTCACGTTCATCCATCGGCATGGCACTATATTTTTTGAACATGCTGAGCCCACCCTTTTTTTTACGCCACATCAGAAATTGCAAAAAATGCTCTTTACATAACGATTGAGTGCCAGCCGGAGCATAGATGGTTTCAGTACATCCACCAATTAAGCAGGATTCGGTATTCATATTCTGATCTCCTTCAAAAGCCTAACGATACGCATGTTTCTTGGAGTATGCCGAACTGGATAGACCCAAGGCAATCATTGTGCTGGCTTGACACCAAAGTAAGGAGTGAGAAGTAAGGAGTAAGATGAGGACGGAGGAGAGACTCTTCGTTTTCATTCCTGACTCCTCACTTTTCACTCATCACTAATTCTTATTCTCAGCAGATTTTCCCTTGCGCTCTCAAGCAAAAGGCGGGTATCGTAGGTTCCCTAATCACGTGGGTTGACCCCCAAAATAGATTCATTGTGTCCTTCAGCAAAGGAGTGTGTTTCGTGTTAACAGCCAAAGATGTGTTTGAAAAGACAAGAGATGCCGCCCTCGGCGCCACAGATCAGGATGAAAAGCCACTTCAGGTTGATTATGCCGCCTTAGAAGGAAAAATTGAACGAGCGTTGGCGGGGCGAAAAGTTGAGTTGCTCCATATTAATAAATTTCTTCCCGAAGGCTATGAAGATCAAGGCCGCTTCAATACGATTGTCATGACCAGCGGCAATGTCCTTTTTGATATGGTCATCGGAGATTCCTATTTTCGTTATGATGTGTTTTCCTGTTGTGATCTGGACAAAATCCAATTAATTGATGGCACGTGGGATAATAAAGAAGCGCGGACTGAGGACTCATTCCTAAGCTTACGACTCATGCATGGGGATGAAGCCCATATTCTGCTGGCGCTCAGTGACGATTATCGTGAACCAGTTTTGGCGATTGCGGATAAGATTTCTCAAAGCCGACATCCTGAACGTGCTTCCTGAATGGAAAGCTAAGAGCGGGGGTTCTTGCTGACTCGCTAGGGACTTATTCGGTTGGAGTGAATGGCAAGGCAGTGACCGATGCGGGAAACTTTTTTCCTTGGGTTTCTATCTCTAGTGGGGTGCCCGGTGGGGTGAAATCTCGCAACGGAAATCCTAAGGCAATGGGTTTTTGAAGTAGGGGAGAGAAAGTCGAACTGGACACCCATCCGACTTCTCGTGTACCAGAAAATAGCTTAGCTCCGGCCTCTGGAAGATCACTTTCTGTTCCTTCAATCACTAGCCCCACTAGCCGGCGTTTGATTGATCCGTAAGTGTCCATTCTCGCGACAACTTCCTGCCCCGGATAGCATCCCTTTGATAGGCTAAAGGCGATTCCCTCCAGATTGGCTTCTGGAGGTACGATCCGGTCATTGATATCCGGACCCAATCGGGGCAAGCCGGCTTCAATTCTCGCAGTTTCAAGGGTAGCTTTTCCAATTGGTTTGAGCCCTGCAGGCTTTCCTGTCTTCAAAAGATGGGCCCACACAGATGCAAGCGCTTGGAGAGGGACGAACAGTTCAAAGTCCCCCATGCCGGTTTCTTCGGTTCGAGCGAGAAACCCCTCTGCCCCTTCAAAAGAAAAAGGCAATGATTGGAGTGAGGCCAGGTTCTCCACTTCGATTCCCAATGCCTCTTCCAATATTTCGGTGGCTTTCGGTCCGCTGAGAAGCAGGAGGCCATGGCTCTCGCTACCTTTGGCCATTTTGGCCTTCGTGCCATAGAGCAGAAATTTTCTAAGAGCAGCATATGTTTGCTCGCCCACTTCCCCAACATCTTCGATGACGACCTCATTCGGGCGGATCAATGCTCGAAAGTAGGACAATATTTTGCCCTTATGATCCATGAAGACTGAGTATCGGCCCTGCCAGGGTTGGAGTGGCAGGATGTCTTGACTAATAATACTTTGTAGCCACGTGATCCGATCATCGCCCGTGACAATCACGCTTCCGCGAAACGATAAGTCCGCCACGCCTGCGCTGGAGTGCAGTGCCTCATATTCCAACTGAGGGTTCCCATAATGGGTCGGAACCTCCCAGTCCCCGTTTGGTTGAAACGTGGCTCCCAGAGCCTGATGTTGTTCGTGAAGAGGAAGGGTAATCATGAGGCGGCCGAGGAGGTGAGTTCCTCAAAAAGTGCCAGCGTACGGGCCGAGAATTCGTTGCGAGAGACCACTTTTTGAATCCCGAGGTCTTTCGCCAGCTTCCATGTTCCCACCTCTTCATGATTGGCAAAGGCCAGGATGGGAAGGGATGCCGTTTGGGGAGAAGCTTTTAGGGCTTTCAAAATGTCTGGGGCATTCAATCGGTCGTCATTCATGTTGACGATGATACCCATTGGCTGACTGTGAAGGGCTTTTTCCTGCCAGTCGTCAGAGGTGCGGAGCCGCTCGAGTTTATAGCCGGCTGGCAAAAACGCATCACGAATCTTAGTGTAGAAAAAAATATCACTCACGACCACAAGAATGGTTTTCGTCTCGTTCATGTGAAAATTGCCTTATAAGATTATTAATTCATTAATGTGAGAATGCGCATCAAAGCTTGCTTGGCAGCCTTGTACTCTGGATTCATGGCCAGGGATTTCTTGTAGGATTCGACGGCTTGGTCCCATTTCCCTTGCCGTTCGTAGACACGGCCGAGATTCATGTGAGGAAAATTCGGGTTTTCGTAGCGTTTGGCTTTCATGGCTTTTTCCAACCAGGGAATCGCTTCTTCCAACTGATTGAGCTCAATCAGGTAGACACCAATATCGTTGTAGGGATTTCCGAAGTCCGGGTCTTGGCGAATGGCTTGGTGACATTCCTCAATGGCTTCGTTGAGTTGTCCCATGAAGCTGTACGTCCAACCCAGGAACGTATGGGCCTCCGCCGTTGGGTGCGTGTCGATGGATTGTTTGTACACGTCGACGGCTTCTTCTAATTGCCCCTTCATTTGGAGTTCATAGGCTTGCTGGAACAGATTCCAGGCTGAAATCTTGTCCTCTTCCTTCCCGTCACCTTGGTCAATAAAGTCTTGAATATCCATAATTTCAATTTGCTAAGGCATTCTTCCTAATGTGTTGGGCCTTTTTTATTCCCCTTTAAGCTTGTGTTGAACGAGTTCTGCAGCGCGGCGCCCCGATAGGAGCATGGAGCCAAACGCCGGTCCCATGCGTGGGGAGCCATCGACTGCGGCGACGGCTAAGCCGGTCACAAAGCAATTTGGGTAGATTTCACGGGTGTTCTCCACCACGAGAGCTTCGGACTTGGCAATCCACATGGCACCATTTCCAGGGACTTTAGCATGAAGGTTGCGGCGATTGAGAAGATTGACCACGATGGCATCATGGCCGGTGGCATCAACGACGATTTGGCTTTCGAGCGCAATCGGATCCACATGGATAATGTCATGCCCCGCCATTTCGGCGGTCGTATTGTTGACGACGACACCTCCCAAGGTTCCTTCTTCACGCACAATCAAGTCCAACACGCGCGTGAGGTTCATGACTTTGGCACCAGCTTCATAGGCGGCGGCAATTAAGCGGGCGGTGGCATGAGGCGGATCAACGATGGTCATGCCCTCGCATTCTTTAATGCATTTGAACGGAATGCCCAGTTCTGCCAAGATAAGATCGGCTGGCGCACAGATGGTGGCTTTATTCATGAGATAGCCACCGGACCAAAACCCTCCTCCCAGCGCCAAGCTCTGTTCAATCAATAACGTCTTAAAGCCGTAGCTTGCCAGATCTCTCGCGCATAGCAACCCGGATGGACCAGCTCCGACAATGATGACGTCGCTTTCGATGAGTTGATCAAATTCTTTGTAATATTCTCGCGCAATGTGACGGGTGACATCACGCTCGCGGAGGGGGGCAATCTTCATCTGATTCATATCCTGTTCCTCATGAGTAAGTGGCTCACAGATAAATTTCGCTGCCGGCCTTTCGGAATTCTTCCGATTTTTCTTGGAGCCCAATCTGAATGGCTTGATCTTCTTCAATCTTCTTTTGGGCGGCATAGTCCCGCACATCTTGCGTAATTTTCATTGAACAAAAGCTGGGACCACACATGGAGCAAAAATGTGCGCCTTTCGCAGCCTGAGCCGGCAACGTGGCATCGTGATAGTCACGAGCGGTCTCGGGGTCCAGGGATAAATTAAATTGATCGTCCCAACGAAACTCAAACCGCGCCTTGGATAAGGCGTTATCACGGGCTTGGGCCCCTGGGTGACCTTTGGCGAGATCTGCAGCATGGGCGGCTATCTTATAGGCAATCACGCCGTCTTTTACATCTTCCTTATTGGGTAATCCCAGATGTTCTTTGGGCGTCACGTAACAGAGCATCGCGCAGCCGTACCATCCAATCATGGCAGCGCCAATTCCTGAGGTAATATGGTCATAGCCGGGGGCAATGTCTGTTGTGAGAGGACCCAAAGTATAAAATGGGGCTTCCTGACAGGTGCTGAGCTGCCTGTCCATATTTTCTTTAATCATATGCATCGGGACATGGCCTGGCCCCTCAATCATCACCTGGACGTCGTGTTTCCATGCGATCTTGGTTAATTCCCCCAGAGTCTCTAACTCGGCAAATTGCGCGGCATCGTTGGCGTCAGCAATCGAACCTGGACGAAGACCGTCACCCAGACTAAATGAGACGTCATAGGCCTTCATGATTTCACAGATTTCTTCAAAATGCGTATAGGTGAAATTTTCCTGATGATGAGACAGGCACCATTTCGCATGAATCGATCCACCCCGAGACACAATTCCCGTCATGCGATTGGCCGTCATTGGCACATAGGCCAAGCGCACGCCAGCATGGATGGTAAAGTAATCCACCCCTTGTTCGGCTTGTTCAATCAGGGTATCTCGAAAGAGGTCCCAGGTCAGTTCCTCTGGCTTGCCGCCCACCTTTTCCAACGCTTGATAGATGGGGACGGTCCCAATTGGGACGGGAGCGTTTCGAATAATCCATTCTCGGGTCTCATGAATATTTTTTCCTGTGGAAAGGTCCATCACCGTGTCTGAACCCCATCGAATCGACCAGATCAGCTTTTCAACCTCTTCTTCTATGGAAGAGGTCACAGCAGAATTGCCGATGTTGGCATTGATTTTCACGAGGAAATTGCGCCCAATGATCATCGGCTCTACTTCAGGATGATTGATGTTTGAGGGAATAATGGCTCGGCCACGGGCGACTTCGTCTCGCACGAATTCCGGCGTGATTCGAGAAGGAATCGCCGCGCCCCAAGCTTGCCCGGGATGCTGCACGACCCCTTGAGCCTGCCCGTTCATTCGAAGTGACATGGCTTGTTCGTCACGAGTTTGATTTTCGCGAATGGCAATATACTCCATTTCCGGTGTCACGATGCCTTTGCGGGCATAATGCATTTGTGTCACATTCATGCCGGATTTCGCACGAAGCGGCTTGCGACTCAACGCAAATCGAATGGCATTCAGGCTGGTATCGGTTGAACGTTTGCGCCCATAGATTGAGGTGACTTCAGGGAGTTCCTCCACATCGTGGCGATCCATAATCCATTCCCGACGTAAGGGTTGGAGACCTTGGCGGACATTGATCAGCACGTCAGAATCCGTGTAGGGGCCAGAGGGATCATACACCGTCACGGGTGGATTGGGGGTTGGCGGAACGCCATTTGGGCCCTGTGTAGGGGTTAAGGTGATTTCTCGCATGGGTACCTGAATGCTGGGATGTGACCCGGCCACATAGACCTTGCGCGAAGCGGGGAAGGGTTCCGTCGTCAATGTTGACGAGGGGGTCGCGGTAGGATCGGCCTTAACAGCGAGGCTCTCCTTGTTTGGCGAAAGCGTTAGATCGTGTTGTGGAATGCTCATAAGATAATCCTTTCTCAGGATGACCGGTTATCGGTCTATGGATAGGTGTCTCTCGGGAGAAATGAAAAAAGCCGCATCCGGTAAAGAATGCGGCTTAAAAAGTCTTATCATCATAGTGCCGCTTCCCTACGCTGGTATTACCCAGGTCAGGTATGAGGGTCGTCCAATCTGGGTTGGACATCTCAGCGAAGACGCTCCCCTAGCCTTATAAAATCAATGCTAACCCTCAACCTAGACCTTCGTCAATGAGCCAAGAGGGCCTGTGGTGATTGGCGAGGGAAGAAGCCTATTATTTATTCTGTCTTTTTCAACTGATCATGATTTGATACAATAAAAGGCTCACGCCTGGCGTTGGCTGAATTTCTGGATTCGCGAAGCAAGCTGTTTGACCGGACCATTTTAGATATATAGGGAATAGGATGTGAATACTTCACTTATTGCTGAGCTACCCATCACCGAGCTACCCATCACCGATTACCAGGATCTTTCAGAGAGCGAACTCTTTGAACGAATCGTGGTGGCCAAGAAAAGTCTTGGCAATCAGGTTGTGATTCTTGGGCATAACTATCAACGCGATGAAGTCATCGTTCATGCCGACTTGCGGGGTGATTCATTGTTGCTTTCCAAGTTAGCGGCTGAACGATCGGAATTTCCGCATGTGGTGTTCTGTGGTGTACATTTTATGGCGGAGACGGCGGATATTTTGAGCCGGTCGAACCAGACGGTCATTTTACCGGATTTAGCCGCTGGGTGTTCAATGGCCGATATGGCTGCGATTGAACAGGTGGATGAATGCTGGGATGCGCTCTCGCAGGTTCTGTCGGTAGAGGATGTGGTCACGCCGGTGGTCTATGTCAATTCCGCTGCGGATTTGAAAGCTTTTTGCGGGGAACATGGCGGGGTCACCTGCACCTCTTCCAATGCCAAGGCGGTGATGAATTGGGCCTGGTCAAGAAGAGAGAAAATTCTCTTCTTCCCGGATGAACATCTTGGCCGCAATGTGGCAAATAAAATGGGATTTCCTAAAGAAGACATGATTGTGTGGGATCCGTTCAAAGAAAATGGCGGGAATACAGCAGAAGCTATTCGGAAAGCCCGACTCATTCTTTGGAAAGGCCATTGCAGTGTTCATCAAATGTTTCAACCGACGCATGTTGATTATTTCAGAAAGCAGTATCCCGGCATTCAAGTCATTGTGCATCCAGAATGTCACGAAGATGTCGTGAATAAAGCGGACGCAGTGGGTTCGACCGAATATATTATTCAGACGGTCAGTAAGGCTCCCGCAGGGACATCCTGGGTGGTTGGGACTGAATTGAACTTGGTGAATCGTCTTAAGGCCGAACAGACGGATAAACAAGTCTTTTTCCTCTCTCCGATGGTGTGCCGGTGCGCCACCATGTTCCGGATCGATGCCCCTCATATGTGCTGGTGCATGGAAAACTTAGCACAAGGACACGTGGTAAATCGGATTTCAGTACCTAATGATGAAAAAGTTTTAGCCAAGATTGCCTTGGATCGGATGATGGCTCTGAGTTAATCGCCTTCCTTGATTTCCCTTTCTTCTTACTAAGTTGTTCATCAAGAGACGGTCTTCCCATTTTTCCTCCTCTGTCATGATGCGTGTTCAACCACTGTTGTTTGACGGGTTTCTAGGTCGCGGCTAGAATGCCCTTGCGATTTTTCACGTTTTCTTGAGTTTTTCCTATGGATTATAAATCAACATTAAATCTTCCTCAGACCGAGTTTCCCATGAAGGCGAATTTGCCTCAAAAGGAACCTGAACGCTTGGCTTGGTGGGAACAGGAACGCATGTATGAGCGTATCCAGGAGTCTCGCAAAGATCGTCCTCTGTATATCCTTCATGACGGCCCGCCCTATGCCAACGGGCATATTCATATTGGGCATGGGCTGAATAAAATTTTGAAGGACATCATTATTAAATCGAAGACGATGGATGGTTTTCGGGTGCCCTATATTCCGGGATGGGATTGCCATGGGCTTCCGATTGAACACCAAGTGTCCAAGCAACTCGGTTCTAAGAAAAAAGATCTGAGCGCTGTGGAACTGCGAAAAATCTGCCGCGAATACGCACAGAAATTTGTTGAGATTCAAAGAGATGAATTCCGTCGTTTAGGAATCTTCGGCGATTGGGAACATCCGTATCTGACGATGGATCACGCCTATGAGGCGGCGATTGTTCGAGAGTTCGGGAAGTTTGTGGAAAAGGGGCGCGTCTATAAAGGATTGAAGCCGGTGTTGTGGTGCACGGTGGATCAAACGGCCTTGGCGGAAGCCGAAGTGGAATATGAGGATCATCTCTCACCGTCGGTGTATGTGAAATTTCCCTTTACGGCCTCGCCAGCTGAAATGGGTTCTGAGCAACGCTTGGGCCTGCCAAAAGTCAAAGAGCTGAAGGCCGTTTCGGCCGTCATTTGGACGACAACCCCGTGGACCCTTCCGGCCAACCAAGCCATTTGTCTGCATCCGGATTTTGACTATGCCGTGCTTCAGGTTGGTGAGGAGGCTTTTGTTGTTGCCGTGGGGTTGGAAGACGTATTTGCCAAGGCCTGCAAAATTGAGAAATTTGAGGTGTTAGGCAAGAAAAAAGGGAAAGATTTTGAAGGGTGGACGTGTCATCCGCCATTCGCGAAGAAAGAGGTTCCCATCCTCAATGGAGATTTTGTCACATTGGAGCAGGGAACGGGGTGTGTGCATATTGCTCCCGGACATGGGATGGACGACTATCTGTTGGTCATGAAATACAATAGACCGCCTTTCGTCGACGGGCTTCCTAATCAACAACCCTTAGAAATCCTGGTGCCGGTCAATAATGCAGGACGGTTTACGGATGAATTTCCTGAGTTTGAAGGCCAACCCGTCTTGGAAGCGAATTCTGGGATTGTGGAAGTCTTAAAAACCAAAGGATTGTTAGTTGGGGAAAAGAAGCTTGAACATTCTTACCCGCATTGTTGGCGCTGCAAGCAACCGGTCATCTTTCGGGCGACGCATCAGTGGTTTGTGTCCATGGAGAAAGCCGACCTCCGGCAGAAAGCCCTCAAAGAAATTGATAAAGTTCAATGGATTCCAGAGCGTGGTCGTGATCGAATTTATGGCATGATTGTGAACCGTCCGGATTGGTGCCTCTCTCGGCAACGCATGTGGGGGACGCCCATCCCCGTGTTTTCGTGCGAAAGCTGTGCGACACCGCTTGCTGACCACAAGGTGATTGAGCATATCAGTGAACAAATGCAGGACGGTGGGGCTGATATTTGGTTTAGCCGGTCTGCTGAGGAATTGCTTCCTGCTGGAACGACATGTGCGCAATGTGGCCATGGGTCGTTTAAGAAAGAACATGACATTTTAGATGTGTGGTTTGAATCAGGCATCAGTCATGCGGCAGTGTTGAGGCCTCAAGGAAAAGGTTGGTACCCCGCAGACCTCTATCTCGAAGGTTCCGATCAACATCGGGGGTGGTTCCACAGTTCGCTCTTGACCTCGGTGACGACGGATGAACAAGCGCCCTATCGGGCCGTGCTGACGCATGGGTTTGTGCTGGATGGGGAAGGCAAGAAAATGTCCAAATCGGCAGGCAATGTCGTCACGCCGCAAGAAATCATCAAAGAGTCTGGCGCAGAAATTTTGCGATTGTGGGTGGCTTCCCAGGATTACCAGGAAGATCTGCGTATCTCTAAGGATATTGTGAAGCAGTTGATGGATGCGTACCGGAAAGTGCGCAATACTTGCCGGTTTCTCCTGAGTAATTTGTTTGATTTTGATCCAACCGCTCATGCTGTGCCTCATGCGGATTTACCGGAATTGGATCAATGGGCGTTGTGGCGGTTAGGGCAACTGATCGACAATGTGAAAAAGGGATATGCAGAATTTCAATTTCGTCAAGTCGTGCATGAGTTGGATTATTTTTGTTCCACGGATATGAGCGCGACCTATTTAGATATTTTGAAAGACCGGTTATATACCTTCCCGGCGAACTCACCCCTTCGGCGTGGTTCTCAGACGGTTTTGTTTGAGGTGGTGACCGCCTTGGCCAAACTTATGGCACCGATTCTGAGTTTTACGGCTGAAGAAATTTGGCAGGTGTTACCCGAGTCCAAGCTAAGTGGTTCCAAGCTAGCCAGTGTCCATCTTGCCGAATTTCCAATGTCTCCGACGGTGTTTGGGAATCCCGAGTTACACAGCACGTGGAATTATCTCTTTCAAGTTCGACGGGTGGTTCAGGCTGCTCTGGAGAAGACCCGGCGGGATAAAGTCATCGGTTCGTCTTTAGAAGCCAAAGTGGTCTTGCAGGCGACGGAGCCAAACAGTGCGTTGTTGAAGCGGTATCAAGGAGACCTTCCTGCTCTTTTTATTGTTTCCTGTGTGGAAGTAGAAACCATTTCAGAAATTGTTGAGAAAGACCATGAAATATCTCATGCCAGTCTTGGTTTGGTCATCGACGTGGTGAAAGCTGAAGGCGCCAAATGTGATCGCTGTTGGAATATTCGAAAGGATGTGGGGGCTCAGGCGGAGCATCCCATGCTCTGTAGCCGCTGTGTGGAGGCGCTGGTGTGAGTGACACGATTCGTCGATATGGAGTGCTAGGGGTTGTTGTGCTGACCATTATTGTGGTCGATCAAATAACGAAAGCCTATATCGATAGCTCGATGTATCTGCACGAATCCATCTCAATTATTCCTGGGTATTTTAATCTCACCTATATTCGCAATCCTGGCGCGGCGTTTGGAATCATGGGGACGACGAGTAGTGGATTCAGGCTCGTCTTCTTTTTTCTGACGTCGATCTTGGCCATGGGCTTACTCATCACCATTTTTTTGCGGCTAGATCCACGGGATTGGTGGGGGCAACTCACTATTGCATCGATATTCGGCGGGGCCATTGGGAATTTCATTGATCGCCTGCAATATGGCGAAGTCATTGATTTCTTAGATTTCTACATAAATGGTTATCATTGGCCGGCCTTCAATGTGGCCGACTCAGCCATTAGCGTCGGTGTCTGTTCTCTCCTCCTCTTATTTGCCTTCGAAAAGCGCAAACCCGATCTTATGCCACAAGAAGATTCTCAAATGAGGGACCAGGGGTAGAGCGGGGCTTGCTTCCAACAGGTTCTGTTTTTGTCATAGTCGAAAATCCTCGGCATAGGAAAACGGATAGGGTTTCTACCAATAAGTGTCCGACCAAATGATAGCGACAGGGATTGATCAATCTTTCCCTAATGCTGGTCGACCTCGTGGCAAGGGCGTCACGCGACGCTCTAATTTCCTGGCCAGGCGATCTTTGAACTTGTCACTCCCTAAGACCCAGGCTTTATTGGTAGCTTCTCGAATGGCATCGACGGTCTCTCCACTCAGATGGTGGCGGAAGAGCGCCCGATAGGCCTGTTGCCGAGCCTCTGCGGTGTCGCCCAATCGCTGGTATAGGCTATGTGGTGTGAGGAGTGCATCGGCTTTTCCCTCAGCATGATAGTGATAGCTGGACCACCGATAGTCGCGAGCATGTCCCACAATCTCTGCACGTACGGGATTGAGTTCAATGTACCGACAACAGGTCAATAGATAGGCTTCACTTTCTATCAATGTGGCTCGATAGCGTCCTTCCCATAACGTTCCCGTCCGCTCATAGGTCTTATTGAAATACTGCACATAGCGTCGGCCTAGCGACTGAAAAGTCTTTGGTAGGCTATCTTCGTGGGTTGGGGTGACCAAAAGATGCACATGGTTGGTCATCAGAACATAGGCATGAATCGCACATCCATGCGATTGGGCGGCTTCCTTCAGCCAGTCTTTGTATACCTGGTAGTCGGTGATTTGACTAAACAGCGTTCCGCGATTGTTCCCTCGTTGAATGACATGGAGGGGAACGCCGGGGACAAAAAACCGTGGTAGCCGTGCCATAATTACTCCTTATGTG
>BS_KBA_SWE02_21mDRAFT_10000719_pt1 | contig 12546 bp, 11 predicted proteins | sample BalSeasSWE02_21m_FD_9196 | JGI IMG/M metagenome (IMG submission 9196)
CAAGTTAAGACGCTCGCTCTTGTTCGACGCGAAAGCGGATTTCCTACTATACGGTATGGCAGAAAATTCTATTCTTAATCTAGCAAACAGCCTCAAGAATGGTACAGATCCAAAATCGGTCGATGGACTATGCTACATATCGAATGAAAAACCCGGAGATTATCTGGAACTGCCTTCTTTTGAAGATGTTGTGCAGGATAAAACTTTTTTTACCCAAATGTTCCACACCTTTTATAGGAATAATGACCCGCTTAATGCAAAAGGTCTTGTACAAAAACATGCAGATCGGTACCTGGTCCAGAATCCTCCGTCCCAATACCAAACCCAAGTTGAGCTTGATGAAGTTTTCTCACTCAATTATGAATATAAACAACACCCATTTTATGAAAAGATCGGACCTGTCAAAGCACTGGAAACCATCCGATTTTCCATATCCACTCACCGAGGTTGTTATGGCGAATGTAATTTTTGTGCAATTGCTGTCCATGAAGGGCGAACTGTTCGATGGCGAAGTCAGGATTCGATCCTGGCTGAAGCAGAATTATTAACAAAAACAGAGGGTTTCAAAGGCTATATTCAAGATGTTGGTGGCCCTACAGCCAATATGTATGGATATGAGTGTGCCAAAAAACTCAAATCCGGCAGCTGCCAAGACCAACGTTGTTTGTCGCCTGATGTTTGCCCGGCATTAAAAGTAAACCATTTACCAAATATAAATTTACTTAAACAGATCCGGAAGATCAAGGGTATCAAAAAAGTTTTTGTTTCCTCCGGCATTCGTTATGATCTACTATTTTCGGATAACAATTACTGCGATGCTTATATGNACGAATTAACAAACCATCATGTGTCGGGGCAATTGAAAGTAGCCCCGGAACANTCCCANGCAAACGTCCTAGANAAAATGGGNAAACCTGATAATAAAAACCTGCTACGCTTCAAAGAAAAATTTGATGAATATTCCAGATCTGCAGGTAAAAACCAATTCCTTACTTACTATATGATCGCTGCGCACCCCGGTTGTGATGAAATTGACATGCAAAAATTNAAAACTTTTNCCAGCAAGAAATTAAATATTAATCCGGAGCAAGTTCAAATATTTACGCCAACTCCATCTACATATTCAACTTTGATGTATTACACCGAGCAGGATCCGTTTACAGGAAAGCCGATATTTGTAGAAAAAGAACCTGAACGTAAACAAAAACAAAAAGGAATAATCATACAGAAAAATGGATGATCTTTTTGCTGTTGTAACTCCCGGACTCGAATCTATTGCATTAAACGAAATGCAAGGATTGGGATTTTATCCCTTGACCAAAGAGAACGGTGGTGTTTTATTTAAGGGTGATCTGAATACAGTTTATCGATCCAATCTTAATTTAAGAACTGTCAGCCGTATACTGGTTCGCCTTGGCCATTTCCATGCGTCTGCGTTTTCTGAATTACGCAAAAAAGCAAGCCGCCTGCCATGGGAAAAATTTATTGCCCCCGGGCAACCTATTTCAATACGAGCAACATGCCATAAATCACGTCTTTATCATTCCGACGGTGTCATTGAGCGGGTTTTAGGAGCAATAAACGATAGACTTGGGTCAGCTTCAACTCATCATAAACCAAGTGACATGGAAGAAAAAAGCCTATATCAATTAATTGTGGTTAGGCTGGTGAACGATGAATGTACAATCAGCATTGATTCTTCCGGAGAATTGCTACACCGCCGAGGATATCGCTTGGAGACAGCCAAAGCCCCATTAAGAGAGACTCTGGCGGCATCGCTCTTATTCGCATCAGGATGGAATAAAATTGATCCCCTGCTTGATCCATTTTGCGGGTCCGGTACTATTCCAATTGAAGCAGCTTTACTAGCAAAAGGCATCCCCCCTGGGTTTTCTCGGCAATTTTCTTTTATGTTATGGCCGAATTATGACAAATCGATTTGGGAGAATTTGCTCACCATTATACAAATAAAATCATCAAACGAATTGCCAATTATTCAAGGTTCTGACAGGGATGCAGGGGCTATTGAAATGTCAATTGCAAACGCTAAGCGAGCTGGTGTTAGCGACTTAATAGAATTTACTTGCAAGGCTATTTCTTCCATTTCGCCTCCACCCATGCCAGGCTTTTTAGTCACAAACCCTCCATATGGATTTCGTATAAATTCTAATAAAGATCTTCGCAATCTTTATGCGCAATTTGGAAATGTTGCTCGTTCTCATTGCATGAACTGGAATATCGCAATATTATGCTCTGACATAAATTTATTGGCGCAAACAAGAATGAAACTGGATACGTCATTCAGATTTAACAATGGGGGTATAGGTGTATTTTTGGGGAAAGGCATCGTTCTTTAATGCCCTATAAAACTACAATATAATTTACCTCTTTCATCCCGTTCAAGCTTAGAAACTTGTGACATTTTAAAACCTACCAATTCTTCCAACAAGTATTTGTCCATCAAGCAAAGCTCGGGGTGCCGGTTGACAATCTTTCGATAAGGACAATTTCCAAATTTTATGCGAGGACCAGAAGGGCTGGCTTCCCATTGAGCTATATAGTGAAAATTATTCAAATAAGACATACAAGTTGTCAATTTTTTATTGATGGGGATATTACCTACGGTTACCCCATCCCCAGCCAAATGCCTGGCAATCGCCTTAACATTCTGATTCAACTCATCCGGGGACAGTGTTGAAAACCACAATTTTAAAACTCCCTCGATAAGTGCTTCAAGCCCATCTTCAATGAATACGTTACTTATTGCAAAAACTGCTTCCGGTCGCCCCCTTCCAAATTTTTTGCGCGTACCAATTCTCTCAATCAATCCATCCGCCTTGAGCACAGCCAAATGATGCCGGATATTCGCTGGTGTCATATCAAGGAAATGGTTGAGTTCTGATACTGTAACCAATTGGTGTTTTCGAATAATCTCGAAAACTCTTTGCCGGGAAGTAATTTCCATAGTGTCAACTGTCATATTATAGTCATATTCTTGAATTATGCAAATATATATTTGCATAATTCAATTGACACCCTTTGTCCAATAAACTATAATCCCGAAAGTTTGTTTTCAATCCAGAAATTTTTAGGAGAATGCAGGATGGATGTAAAAGACATAAATACACCCGGTTATGAAATCCCTAAGGAAATTGAAGGGCAAGTAGCAATTACGACTCTCGATAAAATTTACAATTGGGGACGAAGCGCATCGGTCTGGCCGTTAATGTTCGCGCTTGCTTGTTGTGGTATCGAGTATATATGCGCCCAAGCCAGTCGATTTGACCTTTCCCGATTCGGGATGGAAGTTACACGCCCCAGTCCACGTCAAAGTGATCTAATGCTCGTTTCTGGTACAGTAACCAAAAAGATGATGCCGACAATTGTTCGATTATATAACCAGATGCCCGAACCGAAATATGTAATTGCAATGGGTGCATGTGCTTCAGGTGGCGGACCATTCAAAGAAGGCTACAATGTTGTTTCGGGTATCGATCGATATATTCCTGTAGATGTTTACATCCCAGGTTGCCCCCCTACTCCCCAAGCATTAATTAATGGTTTGATCAAACTTCAAGAAAAGATTAGCAACCAATCCATAAAATCGGTACGGTGGTACCAAAAAGGTGAAGATCAGGTATCCATACCAGTCCCCATTCTAGGCCCAGACCTTATTGATCCGCGTAAAATCCCGCTTATCAAGAATCACGAGGCGCAGGAGGAATTATCATGACCACACCCGCACCTGTCGAAACGCTTGATTTTTCTACCATATTTCCTGAATTTATTACCGCAGATACCAGACAAGGTTATTCTGGTTGGGTGGTCGAAAAGGATCACCTGATCGAATTTGCCACAAAATTACGTGATGAATATGGCTACGATCTTCTTTCATCTGTCACTGGCGTTGATTACCTTCCTGATGAAAAAATGGAGGTTGTATATCATACGTTCAAAACAACCGGTGGTCCAGTTCTGAATTATAAGGTTCAGGTTCCGCGCCTGGATCCAATTGAAGTTCCTTCTCTTGTATCTGTCTATCCGGGTGTTGAACTGCAAGAACGCGAAATTTGGGATCTATTCGGTATTATTTTTACAGGACACCCAGATCTGCGCCGGATCCTTATGTGGGAAGGTTTTGCAGGCCACCCTTTGAGAAAAGACTGGAAAGAAGCATACTTCGAAGAAGAAAGCAAACCTTTCAAATCAAGATGGCCTGATGGAAAAATCGCACAAGCTGAAAACAACAATACATTTAGCGATAATATTGCTTACCCAGCGGGTTTTGACCCTGAGAAATGGGTTCCTGAAGGGGAAGATGCTCTCTATGGGGCATTAGCCAAATATGAATATACAAGTAAGGATGGGATCAAAAGTGATAACATCGTTGTCAACCTGGGGCCTCAGCACCCTTCCACCCACGGCGTATTTCGAGTCTCCGCAGTTCTGGATGGTGAGATCATTGCCAACCTCAAGCCAGTAATGGGGTATCTGCACCGAAATCACGAAAAAATTGGTGAAAGAAATACTTTTTTGCAAAACATGCCGTACACTGATCGTCTGGACTACCTATCCTCTTTAAGTAACAATTTTGGATATGCGTTAGCTGTAGAAAAATTGATGAATATCGAAGTTCCTGAAAGAGCCGAGTATATCCGAGTGATCATGGCTGAGCTCACCCGTATCACCAATCACTGCATGGCCCTAGGTGCCTTGTTTAACGACCTGGGCACTTTCTTCACACCGCTGATCTATCTACTCGAAGAACGGGAACTGATCCTGGATGTGTTTGAAGCTGTTACAGGCTCTCGAATGATGTGTAACTATTTCCGGTTCGGCGGGGTTGCGCGCGATTTTCCCGAAGGAACTCTCGAAATGATCAAGGGTCTTGCTTTTGAAAGATTACCCAAGAAAATCGACGAGATCGACAGATTTATGAGCGAAAACGAGATAATTCGTTCCCGTGGAATAGGGCAAGGAGTTTTGTCTCCCGAAGACGCCATCAAGTTTTCAGCCACCGGACCACTACTACGTGCATCCGGTGTCCCCTATGATATTCGTAGAGCAGATCCTTACAGCATCTACGATCGTTTCGATTTTGATATCGTCGTCCGTCAAAATGGAGATATTTTCGATCGCTACATGGTTCGCCTTGATGAAATGCGCCAGAGCATTCGCATCATCCAACAAGCCATCAAAGGGATACCAAGTGGTGAAATTCAAACCGGAAAGCCTCAGTACCAGGTTCGAGTGCCGGCTGGAGAATCTTACGGTCGTGTTGAAAGCCCTAAAGGTGAACTTGGTTTTTACGTCATTTCAACGGGAAAACCCAGCCCCTGGCGTTATCATGTGAGAGCTCCATCATTTATTAACCTGACACCTTATGGATACATGTGTGTTGGACAGAAAATTGCGGATATCGTGGCCATTCTCGGCTCAATTGATATTGTTCTTGGTGAAGTTGACCGGTAGGAGAAGAGCATGTACGGAAAAGGAATTCTCAAAGGCTTAGGAGTAACCCTAAAACGTTATATCGAAACATATGTTGATGATATCCGCTGGATGGGCAAACGTTATTATAAAACTGAAGGTATTGCACACCGCTCCAGTAAAGATGCAAAAGGCATATTCACAATTCAATATCCGGAAGAAAAATTGCCATCTCCAGAGGAATTTCGATTTTTGCCTTTCCTTGTTTATGATGAAGATGAAAATGGAGAGTGTATCAATCGCTGTACGAGTTGTGGCATTTGTGCCAAAGTCTGCCCACCTCAGTGTATCTGGATCACGCGCACAACAAACCCGGCAACTGGTCGCCCAATCCCTGACCCAGCTGAATTTTACATTGATGCCGACATTTGTATGAATTGTGGTTTATGTGCAGAATATTGTCCGTTTGATGCCATTAAAATGGATCATGAATATGAATTGGCATCTTATTCTCGAAACATAATGAACCTGCAAACACTTACAAAATCAGCTTCTTATTATGAAAGAATTCGCCCAAATAATGCCAAAAAAGAAAATCAAGCGCGTGAGGCTAAATTAGCAGCTCGAGCAACCGTTGTGTCAAAAACCGCCTAAAAGGTATATTAAACAATACATGAATAATGGTTGCTAATAAAAAAAAACAGCAACCTATCGCTTGCCAATATGAATAATTGTAAAACCGAATTGCTCTTTCCTATTTATGTTATCCCCTCGTTGCTAGATACGCGTGGCGAGAAATGGCAATTATTGGTAAAAGAAATCGCTTTTTTAGAAACTGACTCTCTTGAAATATTGGCACTCACATTGACCATGGCGCGAATAGGAAATTGTGTGTTTTGCAATTCCAGTTCGTACCGCGCAATGCAAGGTTGTCGCCAATGTGCCAGACAAGCCCTGAACCGTTTTAAAGGATCAGATGATGATCTGGTAGATTTGTATATTGCGGCAAAAAATGATGTAGTAGTTTACCTGGAAAAGATGAGTAAACATGAATAACATTATCACTAAAGAAATCGTACTAGCCTCCCTTTCAAAAGTTCAGGAACCAGAACTGCACAAAGATCTGGTGACTCTCAATATGATCCAAAATTTAGAAATTCAGGATGGATCCGTATCTTTCTCAATAATCCTGACAACCCCCGCCTGCCCATTAAAAGGTTTAATCGAGAAGCAGGCTCGAACAGCCGTCCAAGCAATTCCTAATGTAAAAAACATAAATATTAAGATGGAATCAAATGTTCCCAATGATGGTCGGGATAGAGGACTCTTGAAAGTACCGATACGAAATGTGGTTGCTATCGCTTCCGGAAAAGGTGGAGTTGGAAAGAGTACTGTATCCGTTAACCTGGCAATAGCTTTAGCCAAAAGTGGCGCCCGAGTGGGATTAATGGACGCAGATATTTATGGCCCAAACATCCCAACCATGATGGGTATTGATCACATGCCTGCTCCACAAGATAGCAAGCTTATTCCTGCTGAATCGTTTGGAGTAAAAATTATGTCCATGGGTTTCCTGGTAAAACCAGGGCAACCCCTAATTTGGCGTGGACCAATGCTTGTATCTGCTCTTCGGCAATTCATCAGCGATGTTGAGTGGGGTGAGCTCGATTACCTGATCGTGGATCTACCCCCAGGAACAGGGGATGTACCGCTTAGCCTTGCCCAGGCTTTACCACTAAGCGGCGTCGTCATTGTGACGATACCACAAAGCGTATCCCTGGAAGACGCAAGTCGCGGTCTTGAGATGTTCAGAACCCTCGAAGTTCCAATATTGGGAGTTATCGAGAATATGCGCGGAGATATATTCGGTGCAGGGGGTGGGGAAGATATGGCACACATTGCCAATGTCCCATTCCTGGGAGCTGTTCCAATGGAATCGGGCGTGCGTATCGGAGGTGACACTGGTGAGCCGGTAGTAACTTCCAATCCTAATTCAGAAGCGGCAAAAGCGCTTCAAGCAATTGCTGAACAAGTTGCAGCAAGAATTAGTATTGCAGCCCACAGTAAAGCAATACCTGAAATCAATATTATTTAATGGCTTCAGCAAGGGTATAATCTTTTTTATGCAACCTATCATTGTTGGAGTTCGTTTTCAAGAAATTGGCAAGGTGTATCATTTTGATGCAACCACAATTGAAGATATTCAAGTTGGGGATCGGGTAATTGTAGATACAACCCGTGGGTACCAGCTGGGTGAAGTAACTCAGCTAGTGGCAAATCCTGAGCATCCCAATGACGGAAAGTGGAAACAAGTAGAAAGGCGCGCAACTGCACGCGATCTTGTTTTGCGAAAATCCTGGCAAAACAAAGAAATTGAAGCTCTAATAAATTGCCGTGAAAGGGCAGCCCAATTACGTTTACATGGAGTCAAAATAATTGTTGCTGATTTCAACTTTGACGGCTCAAGACTTACAATTATGTACAATAGCGAAACTGAGGAAAAGGTTGAGCTAAAATCTTTGCGCCAGGACATGGGAAAACGATATCCAGGCTCGCAAGTTGAAATGCGCCAAATTGGCCCAAGGGATGTAGCCAAAGTTCTTGGAGGAATGGGGGCTTGTGGTCTGGAGAAACGCTGTTGCTCCAAATTTCTCACAGAATTTAGTCCAATTTCAATAAAGATGGCTAAGGAACAGGGAATCTCATTAACTCCCGCAGAGATCACAGGAATGTGCGGGAGATTACGCTGCTGCCTTTATTATGAATATGAGAATTATCTGGCGGCACGTAAAGAATTACCCAAACGTGGCAAACGCGTTAAAACATCAAGAGGTGAAGGCAAAGTATCATATATAAATCTCATCACCATGGTTGTCACTGTTGACCTGCCTGAAATTGGTAAAATTGAATTTATGCGTGATGAATTAGAACCATGGGATGAGCTTGAAGCTCTTCGAAGGAAATCTCAAGAATCATGTCAAAACGAAGATGGTGAGTGCAATTGTGGTAAAAAAAACCCCGATAAAAAATGAGACGGAAAGCCCCCAAGAACTGGGAACCTGGGCAGATCACAAAAAAATTCTGGTAATTCTGGCACACCCGGACGATCCTGAGTTTTTCTGCGGAGCTACATTAGCAAGATGGGTAAAACAAGGACACGAGGTTCATTATTGTCTACTTACTTGTGGAGATAAAGGATCCAATGATCCGGAAAAATCCTCGGATCAGATATGTAAAATTCGGCATGAAGAACAGCTAGCAGCAGCTTCAGTTATTGGCGCAACCTCGGTCCAATTTCTCGACTTACCCGATGGATACCTCCTACCCACAATAGAATTACGCCGAAGTGTGGTTAGGGTAATCAGGCAGAAAATACCTGATATTCTTGTTACCTGCGATCCTACAAATTTATTCCCAAGTGGTTCCTACCGTTTAAATCACGCTGATCATCGTTATGCTGGCCAGGTAGTTTTGGATGCAGTGTTTCCTGCCGCAGGAAATATTCATTTTTTTCCAGAACTTTACAAAGAGGAAGGCCTACAACCTCATTCTCCGAAAGAAGTTTGGATCTCACTGACAAGTAATCCTGATGTTACCTTTGACGTAACTGAGACATGGGATATTAAATTGAAGGCATTGTTAGAACACAAAAGTCAAATCGGGGATCCAATTCAATTCTCCGAAAGAATTCGTAATTGGAGAACTACTGAGAGTACCGAAACCGATCCGCGCTATGAAGAAAGATTCCGGCTGATCAAGTGGGATTAGTTTTATCTGACAGGAGAATAACATGATCGATTACATCAAAGAAGCTCAGGAGCTATTTCCATATACACAATCCATGCGAAGGGACTTCCATAGTCACCCAGAATTGGGTTTTCGTGAACGGCGTACATCAGAAATTATCGCTCGAGAATTAACTAACCTTGGGCTGGAAGTACAAACAGGAGTTGCAGAGACAGGAGTCGTCGCTCTTTTAAGTGGCAACAAACCAGGGCCAGTTGTCCTCATTCGAGCAGATATGGATGCCTTGCCAATACAGGAAGAAACCAATGCCGAATATGCATCCACAATTCCCGGGGTTATGCATGCTTGCGGGCACGATGGTCATTCAGCTATTTTGCTGACAGTGGCAAAAATTTTACACACCCACCAGAGCGACTTGGCTGGAACAGTAAAATTCGTTTTCCAGCCTGCCGAAGAAGGTCTTGGTGGGGCAGAGCGTATGATCATTGATGGCGTTTTGAAGGACCCAGTTCCGGATGTCACCCTGGCTTTACATCTTTGGAATGACAAACCAGTTGGTTGGATCGGTGTCTCCCAGGATTCTTCCATGGCAGGAGCAGAAATATTCAAAATTAAAATCAGAGGAAAAGGTGGTCATGGAGCAGCGCCTCACCTGGCCATAGATCCAATTCTGGCGTCCGCGCAAATCATTACTGCACTGCAAAGCATTACTTCACGGAATATTCCGCCATTAAAATCTGCAGTTGTGAGCGTATGTACAATTAACGGCGGCGACGCTTTTAATGTTATTCCACAAGAAGTTTTGCTTGCTGGCACCATCCGGACTTTTGACCTGGATGTACGCGATAAAGTACTTGAACGGTTTGAGGTGATCGTGTATGGAATGGCAGAAACCATGGGTTGCCAGGCCGAAATTGAATTGAATCGGCTCACTCCAGCAGTTATCAACAATTCTGAGATCGCCACTCGAATTCAAAAGATAGCCAAAACTTTATACCCCTCCGCCGATGTAGATTCCAACAATAAAACTACAATGGGATCAGAAGATATGGCTTTCATGATGGAATTAGTTCCGGGATGCTTTTTCTTTGTCGGATCAGCAAATAGCGATAAGAACCTTGATGCAAGCCATCATCACCCTCTCTTTGATTTTGACGAACAAGCCTTACCCCAGGCAGTTGCGATTATGACAGCTTCTGCGATGGATATTCTTAACAATCCATTAAGTTAATTGTTTTCCCGGTAATTACTCAATCAAAAAAACTAATTAAATATTTCAAACCACTTCTGGTTGTTTGAAATATTTTTTTAAATTTAATTTGCTGATTAACCTTGACTGAATAATTTTAAATGGTAAAATACATTAATCGGATTAATCGAGATTAATATGACTTTAGACATCAAACCTTTTGACCCACTATCCAAATTTGCAAAATTCCTTGCGACTCACAATCAAGAAGGATCGCAGAGTATGCCTCCCCTCGCCCAGTTAAGTAAAACACTTAATATTAGTGTTGCCAGCTTGCGGGAGCAGTTGGAGGTTGCCAGAGCACTCGGTTTGGTTGAAGTTCGACCAAGAAAAGGAATTCAAAAATTAGCGTATAAATTTTCACCTGCTGTTCGCCTAAGCCTGGCATATGCACTGGCAAATGATATATCGCACTTTGAAGAATTCGCTGACCTACGCAAGCATTTAGAGGAAGCATACTGGTACGAATCAGTAGCAAAACTCACCGATGTAGATCTCCTTTATCTGAACTCATTGATCGAGAATGCAACTAAGAAACTTAACGGGGACCCCATCCAAATTCCCCATGCTGAACACCGCGAATTACATCTGACAATCTACAAACGCCTTAACAACGAATTTGTTTATGGACTTTTGGATGTTTATTGGGATGCATATGAAGCAATTGGTTTAAATGTATATACTGGATTAACCTATCTTCAGGAAGTATGGCAATACCATCGTCTAATTGTTGATGCAATTTGCAGCAAGGATTTTGATCTTGGGTATCGCCTTCTCCTTGATCACACAGATCTACTATATCATCGTCCAAAAAACTCTAATTATTAAGACCTTCCTGAAAATGGAAGAAGGAGTGATCTATGTCAGTACAAAATAGAATTATCAACGATTTTTCCATCACCATTGCTACAGTTAATGGATCGGGTAGTCAAACTGCAAACACAACATTGTTGCGCGCTTTATTCAAAATGGGAATACCTGTGTCTGGAAAAAATCTTTTTCCTTCTAATATTCAAGGTTTGCCGACCTGGTATACCATCCGGGTTAGCAAAGATGGATATACAGCACGTCGCGATGAGCATGAAATTGTAATCTGCATGAATCAAGCATCTTTTGTGGGTGACCTAGCAAGCGTGCTTCCAGGGGGTGCATTCTTTTATGCGGATAATATTAATTATCCAATTAACCGCTCAGACATCTCGGCGTACCCTATGCCGGTTAAGGAAATGATAAAAACTGCTGACGTATCTCCAGCGTTGCGTGACTACATAGCGAACATGATTTATGTTGGAATTCTGGCACAGATTTTAGGCATTGAAATAGAAAAAATTCATTCGGCATTGGATTTTCACTTCAAAGGCAAACCTAAGCCGATTGAATCGAATATCAATATGGTTAAAGCAGCTGCTGAATGGGCTGCCACGAACCTCACTAAATCAGATCCCTATTGGGTAGAACCAATGGACAAGACAAAAGGGCTGATAATGGCTGACGGAAATACCGCAGGAGCATTAGGTGCAATTTATGGTGGCGTTCAATTTGCAGCCTGGTATCCCATTACTCCGGCTTCCAGTTTAGCCGAATCGTTAAACGAATATCTTCCCAAGCTCAGGAAAAATTCTGAGGGCAAGCAAACATATGCGGTTGTCCAGGCAGAAGATGAATTATCTGCAATTGGTATGGCAGTTGGCGCCGGATGGGCTGGTTTGCGTTCGATGACATCTACGTCCGGACCTGGTCTGAGCTTGATGACTGAATTTGCCGGACTGGCATATTATGCGGAAGTTCCAATCGTTGTATGGGATGTTCAACGCATGGGACCAAGCACAGGTTTGCCAACCCGAACGTCACAGGGTGATTTAACTTTCACATATTTTTTGGGGCATGGTGATACACAGAATGTAATTCTATTACCCGGCTCAGTAAACGAATGTTTTGAATTCGGTGGTACAGCACTGGATTTAGCTGAACATCTTCAAACCCCGATATTTGTTCTGAGCGATCTTGACCTGGGGATGAATCAATGGATGACTGACGCATTTAAATACCCAGATAAGCCCCTGGATCGTGGAAAGGTTTTATGGGAAGAAGATCTGGAGAAAGCCAATGGAGAGTGGGGA
>BS_KBA_SWE02_21mDRAFT_10000720_pt1 | contig 12538 bp, 11 predicted proteins | sample BalSeasSWE02_21m_FD_9196 | JGI IMG/M metagenome (IMG submission 9196)
GTCTCTAAGAGCCGCCAATGCAAAAAACACAAATAATCGGAACCATGCTCGTTCACGGGCTTTATAGCACCAGAGAAGTACCGGTCTTAGCTGTTTGAACTCGATCAGGATACAATAACGGAAAAAAGATTGAAACAAGCAAGAAGAGAGAGGATCAATTTAGAAAGTCTGAATTCGGCATAACATTTAGTTTCTTGTAGGAAAAAATTGGGCCGCAGGCCAAATGCAATGCTCGTTCCCAGGCTCTGCCTGGGAATGCGTAATATTCAATTCTCAATCCTTAATCCTCAATTTCCCTGTCTTGAAGTTGAATCTCCTTTCAAAGTCCTTATGCTGTCTTGTCATCATAACAATGGGTAGAGCTTTTTTTGTTGCACAGTTATATCGGTTATGACATATTCGAAACGGGAAATTTATTGATGTCAATCAGAGTTGGGAGTCTGTGTGGAAGCATTTTTTGAATTGAAAAAGCCGGATGAGGTTTTTGAGATTATCGACCGGCTTGAGCCTTTGGAGGAGGAAACGGTTCCCCTTGAAGAATCGCTGGGGCGGGTGCTGAGCAGAGACCTCTTGGCGCCGGAAGATCTGCCTGGATTTCATCGATCTACCATGGATGGGTATGCCGTTCAGGCAAGAGGCACTTTTGGAGCAACGGAGAGTCTCCCCGCCCTGTTTGAGATGGCAGGTGAGGTTTCCATGGGACGGAATGCCCCCATCATCGTGGCTGAAGGAGAGGCCGTGAAAATCCCCACGGGGGGCATGCTTCCCGAAGGGGCGGACGGGGTCGTCATGATCGAGTACTGCGCTTTGCTGGACGATAAAACGATTGAAATCAGCAAAGCCATTTCACCCCTCGAGAACATCATACAGCCGGGAGATGATTTCAAGGTGGGGGCTGTATTCCTGCAAAAGGGGCAACGATTACGTCCCCAGGATCTGGGTGTTGCGGCAGGCTTAGGGTTTTCCCATATTCCGGTTTTTTGCATACCCAAGGTGGCCATTATCTCCACCGGAGATGAGATCGTTCAGGTGGAAAAAAAGCCGCTTTCAGGTCAAGTCAGAGATATAAACCGGTATACGCTGGGGGCTTTTTGCAGGGAAATGGGTGCAGAACCACTACCCATGGGAATTTGCCGGGATGATTTTCAAATGCTGAAGGATATGGTGCAAGAGGGCGCCGAGCGGGCTGACTCCGTCTGGGTTTCCGGAGGGAGTTCCGTCGGGACGAGAGATCTGACGCTGAAGGTCTTTGAAACGCTTCCCGGATTTGAGCTTCTTGTGCATGGGATTTCCATCAGTCCCGGAAAACCCACGATTTTAGGCAAGTGTGGCGCCGGAACCTTTGTGGGTCTGCCCGGCCATGTGGCTTCTGCACTTGTGGTGGCACAGGTTTTTATGTCGAGGGTTATCCTCAGGCTCCGCGGAGAAGACCATTCCCGTGCCTATGCTTTTCGTGAGGTGGAGGCCGAATTGAGTCAGAATGTGGAATCGGCCAACGGACGTGAAGATTATCTGCGCGTCCGTCTCACCCAAGAAAAAGGACGGAACCTTGCGAAACCCGTTTTCGGCAAATCAGGACTTATTTCCACACTGGTTGATGCCGACGGCTTGGTTAAAATTGATATGAATACCGAAGGACTATATCAGGGACAGGTGGTGAAGGTAATGCTTTTCAGGCAGGGAGGACTCTCATGAAAAGACAAGTGTACCTGTCTTTGAAACCCCTTGAGGAAGCGAAGCATATCTTCTTTTCCCGTTTTCATTCCGGCATGAGAACGGGAGTCGAGACCATAAAGGCTGCAGATGCACAGGGGCGTGTCACAGCAGAAGCTGTTTTTGCGAAGAGATCCTCGCCTTCCTATCATTCTTCCGCCATGGACGGTGTTGTCGTACGGGCTGAACAGACGTATGGAACAACAGAGCGCAATCCGAAAGTCCTCCAGTTGGGGGAAGATGCATTATGGGTCAACACGGGGCAGCCCATCCCTGAATCTTTCGATGCCGTTATCATGGTTGAAAAACTCCATCAAATAGATGATAGCCATGTGGAAATACGCTCTCCGGCGTATCCGTGGCAACATGTTCGCAAGGTTGGTGAGGATATTGTGGCAACAGAGCTCCTTTTTCCTGTAAATCACAGAGTTCGACCTTACGATATCGGCGCCCTCATCAGCGGAGGGGTTTCGTCGCTGCAGGTCTGGAAAAGGCCGAAAGTGGCTGTTATCCCCACCGGATCGGAGCTCATAAACCACAAGGATGCAGAAAAAATCGACGACATGATGCCGGGCCGGATCATTGAGTTCAACTCTCTTGTGATCGGAGCCCTGGTGCGGGAGTGTGGGGGGAGCCCGATTATTTTTGATATTGTTCCTGATCATCAAGAAAGTATCCTCAAAGCCCTCCATGAAGCCTTTGATTCCGGTGCGGATGTGATTATAATAAATGCGGGATCTTCTGCTGGAAGCAAAGACTATACCGTACATGTGGTCAGTGAGATGGGAGAGGTCCTGGTTCATGGTGTGGCCATGATGCCGGGAAAACCTACTTTGTTGGGGGTGGCAGGCGACAGACCGATTATAGGGAATCCCGGATATGCGGTTTCTTCCACAATTTCTTTCGATCAATTCGTCAGGCCTCTCCTTTGTACCTTGCAGGGTCTTCCTTCCCCGCCGGCAAAGACCATTGCAGTGCAACCGACCAGGGATATTCCGTCCAAGGTTGGGACGGAAGAGTTTCTGCGGGTAAATATCGGGAAAGTTGGTCATAGATATGTAGCGACGCCACTGTCGAGAGCTGCCGGGTCCGTTACTACCTTGACCAGGGCGGAAGGAATCCTCCGCATTCCTGCCATGTCCGAAGGGCTGATTCAGGGGAAGACGGTGACTGCGGAACTCCTCGTGGAAGAGCAGGAACTGCTCAACACGGTGGTCGTCATCGGGAGTCACGATATTACCATTGATATCCTGGGGGACGAGATACGGGCTTCGGGGCGGAATATTCGAATTTCATCAGGCAATGTGGGAAGCCTTGGGGGGCTTCTGGCCTTGAGGAAAGGATCCTGCCATATGTCCGGATCTCATCTGCTCGATGCGCAAACAGGGGAGTATAATATTCCATTTATCAGGAAATACGTGAAAGGGCTTGACGTAAGCGTCTTTCACCTTGTCCTGAGAGAACAGGGATTAATTGTCACCAAAGGGAATCCAAAAGGTATCAGGGGCATCGAAGACCTGTCCAGAAAAGATGTGGCGTTTGTCAATCGCCAGGCAGGTTCGGGAACCAGGGTTCTGCTTGATTATAAACTGGGGCTATTGGATATGAGTCCCCAGCTAATCAGAGGATTCGCCCATGAAGAGTATACCCACATGAATGTCGCTGTGGCAGTCCTCAGCGGAGCTGCCGACTGCGGCATGGGTATTTTTGCGGCAGCCAGAGCTCTTGATCTGGACTTTGTTCCGATCGTACAGGAGCAGTACGATCTGATTGTACCGACTTTGATGTTGGATGCCCCCCATATAAAGGGTGTACTGGAGACCATTCGTTCTAAACATTTCAGAGAGAGGGTCAGATCTCTTGGTGGATATGATCCTTCCCTGAGTGGTGAACTTTTTGCGGAAATGAAGGGAGGCTGATATGGTAGAACTCAGGATCATGTCGCGGCAATGGATCGTTGATGAGCACGGAAATATCATTATGGGAGAGGGTCGAAAGGCAATCCTTGAAAATATTGATAAAACCGGCTCGATTAACCAGACAGCAAAGATAATGAAGATGTCTTACAAAGGTGTCTGGGGTAAAATAAAGGCGACAGAGAAGTATCTCAATGACGATATTGTACATGCCGACAGGAAAAATGGGACCAGACTTTCAGAAACAGGAAGAGAACTTCTCAGGAAGTACACGGCATTGAAGGACCAGTGCACCAATGAAGACAACCGGTGTTTTGAAATCGTTTTCGGCAAAGACTGCGGCCAGGAAGGGGAGTAGGGGAGTGAAGAGCTTGTTGGAGTTGCCTATTGTTTCTGTTGTGGGTTTTTCAGGAAGCGGGAAAACCACATTCATTGAAAAACTGATTCCACAACTTACTGCTCGCAATATCCGGGTTGGAACATTGAAGCATGATGTGCATGGTTTTGAAATGGACAAGCCTGGCAAAGACAGCTGGAGGCATAAACATGCCGGCGCCGTTGTGACGGTTATTTCGTCGCCCAGGCAGATCGGAATGGTCAAGGATGTGGATCATGATCACGACCCGGACGAGTTAAAGCCTCTTTTCAAGGAGGTACAGATTATCCTTGCAGAAGGATACAAGAGACAAAACAGACCCAAGCTGGAGATTTTCAGACCGGAAATTCGAGAAAAACCTTTCTGCGCGGGAGACGATGCCCTGATCGGGTTAATCAGCGATGTTTCCGTTGACCTGGGAGTCCCGCGGTTTTCCCTGGATGATGCGGAAGGGGTCGCGGAATTTCTGATTTCGTATTTTAAACTCCTGCCGGAATGCCGGAGGGAGAGCCGCTGCAATGTATTGACGTCCAGGGGGTTGAAAAACGCCGTTTGAATCGTACGGAGATAGGACGCAGATTACGCAGATACACGCAGATACACAATTAAGAAAGGAACTCCCATGTTAGATTTCCCTTTTGTCGCTCTTGCACCACTGGGGGCGTTTTCAGAAAGTGCCATAGGAAGCGATATTGTCCAAATGATTATTCATGCGGGACCTATGGTGAAGTTTGTTCTGCTTGTTCTTTTTTCGTTTTCATTCATTTCCTGGACTATTATCTTTATGAAATTCAGACTCTTGAAAAGAGCTGCATCTCAGACGGACGACTTTCTGGAGCTGTTCTGGGAAAATCGAGATATGAAGAGAATCTATACGGAGAGTGAACGAATGGGATCAAGTCCGGTGGCGAGTCTTTTCAGGGCCGGGTATGCTGAATTGAGCCGTATCAAAAAAGCCCAGGCCGGTCCCGATGTCGCGCAGGGCAGGGCAGGAACGGAAGGCGAAATGGCGACGGCCGGAAAGGGCTCAGGCAGGGAAACCATGGCGGTCCAGAGGGCCCTCATGGATAATCTTGAAAGGTCGCTTAAAAAGGCTACCATAGACCAGCATAACAAATTGGATAGGGCGCTGAGCTTTCTTGCCACAACGGGAAATACGACCCCCTTCATTGGTCTTTTTGGAACCGTGTGGGGAATTATGGAATCCTTCCGAAACATAGGTCTGAAAGGTTCTGCCAATCTGGCTGTGGTCGCGCCGGGGATTTCCGAGGCGCTTATCGCAACCGCCTGCGGTCTGGCTGCGGCGATTCCTGCTGTGGTGGCCTATAACTATTTTTCCCAGAGGGTATCGTCGCTGAATTCAGAAATGGATATTTTTACGACAGATTTCCTGACCATGGTTGGGAGAAGGGCTTTTGTGAATTAAAAAAATGTATACGAATCAAGGTGGAAATAACAGACGTCTCATGTCTGAAATCAACGTTACCCCCCTCGTGGACGTAATGCTTGTTCTGCTTATTATATTTATGGTGGCAGCGCCCATGATGATACAGGGGGTTGATGTCAGCCTTCCCAAGACAGCCACGAGAAATATAAAGACGCAGGATGAGCCTCTCATGTTGACCGTGAACAAGAATGGGCAGATTTTCCTCGAGAGCCACCAGATTGAGTTGGCGAATCTGGAAACGAAAGTGAAGAATATTTTTGAGAACCGACGCGAGAAAGAGGTGCTTCTGCGAGCCGACAAAGATGTCTCCTACGGTTTTGTTATTGAAGTTATCGCGAGGGTTAAAAGGGCTGGAATTGACAAGCTGGGAATGGTAACGGAACCTTTGGATTGATGGTTGCGCCCGATGTTTCAAGTGTGATGTATGAGAAAAAACAGGAAAAAACCTATTGAAAATACCCGGAGAATGTGGACACGCCCCCTTATATTCTCTCTGGCTTTTCATTTGACGGTTTTTTCCATGTTCTTTTTTGTCCCGGAATCGATGCCGACCCGCAGGATGAACGGCCCGACTGTCTATGAAGTTGACCTCGTGCAACTGCCTCCTGAACCTGCAAAAAAAGCGAAAAATGCAGCTGTTGTTTCTCCCGGAAAGACGATTGCCGGTTCCGCAAAAACTGCACCATCAAGGCGAATCAGTCCCCCTGTAAAGGAAGAAAAACCGGTTATCATTGGGAAAAGGGTCATCGAGCGGGAAACACCGAAAAAAGAGAACCCCGAAAAAAAAGTGGAAAAACCGAAGGTAGACGCATCAAAACTGATAGATCAGGCCATTAGCAAAATAGAGAGGAAGGTGCAAACGGAGAAAAAAGATCATCTGAGTAGTGCTTTATCCAAAATCCAATCCCAGGTTGAAAAAACGGAAAAAGAAAATCCGCAGGGAGATCTATCGGAGACCGGCATTTCCATAAGGCTTTATCAGATGGAAGTCGCGGAACGCATCAAGCAAAACTGGTCCTATCCCATGGCCATAAGCAATCCGGGAGAGTACCAGGCTATTGAGGCCGTTGTGGTGGTGACGGTCAGGGAAAACGGAACCATCATTCGATTCTCAGTCAAGAAGAAGTCCTCGAGTACCCTTTTTGATGCGTCCGTTCTCAAGGCCATTGAGAGATCTGATCCTCTCCCCCCATTTCCGGAGGGGTACCGCAAGAGTACAGATGATATTGAGATCAGATTCAATCTCAGTGACATGGAGACTTCTTGAAGTTTTTTGACCGGAAAATATGAATGATGTAAGTCCATGGAGGTTTCATTTTTGAAATGTTTCGCGTAAACCCCGGTTTTTTGTTTTCACACAAGAAGGCATTATTGTATTTTACAGGGATTGTTTCCTTCCTGATCTTTTGTTTTCCAGGCCTTTCGTCGGGACGAATTTATATAGATATCAACGCCCCGTCCATTCCCAAATTCAAGATAGCCATACCCGATTTCAAGAGGATCGGTGGGGATTCGGGACATCCTGAACTGGGAAATGAACTGTTGAAAGTGATGTCCAACGATCTTGAATTGAGTGGCTATTTTTCCCCCATCGAAAAAGGTGCTTTTCTGGAAGAAAAAGATGCGCCTTTAACGGGGGATAAGATAAATTTCAAAGACTGGTCTGTAATTGGCGCCGAGCTGCTTCTGAAAGTGGGGTATTCCTGCATGGGAAGTCGATTGCAGGTGGAACTGAGGTTGTATGATGTATTCTGGGGAAAACAGATTTTAGGAAAAAGGGCGCTGGGGGACATAGCCGGGTACCGTCATCTTATACACAAACTGTCCGATGAGATTATTCTGAAATTAACCAATTACAACGGAATCTCTTTGACCAAGTTAGCATATGTGGGAGATGGGACCGGGCAAAAAGAGATTTATACCTGCGATTATGATGGGTACAATATCCAGGCGGTTACATCAGACAAAAGCATTGCCATGTTGCCGAGGTGGTCTCCGGACGGAAAAAGGCTGGCGTACAATTCCTACAAGCAAGGAGGGGCTGAACTCTATCTAAAAGATATGGTTTCCGGTGTTACGAAAAGGCTGTCACGAAGATCCGGGCTTAATATCGGGGCGGGCTGGTCTCCGGGCGGAGAAGAACTGGCCTTGACTCTGAGTGACCAGGGAAATTCGGATATCTACGTGATTAGTTTGGAAGGGCAGATTCTCAAACGGTTGACAGATCATTGGAGTATTGATGTTTCCCCTTCCTATTCGCCGGATGGAAAAAAACTGGCTTTTGTTTCAAATCGCTCCGGTTCGCCCCAGGTCTATATTTTGACGATTGAAGACGGGAAAGTGGAACGATTGACCTTTGAAGGGAAGTACAATACGTCTCCTTGCTGGTCCAGCCTGAACAGGATTGCTTATACCTCCATGAACGAGAACGGCAGTTTCGATATCTGTACCATTGATCCAAATGGAGGCGCCGTAAGGGTGCTTACCGGGGACGGGTGGAACGACGAGGATCCACGCTGGTCGCCTGACGGCAGATACATCGCTTTCAGTTCTAACCGGACCGGTAGTTACCATATCTATATCATGAACCTCAGTGGTCAAAATCAGAGCAGGATTACCTTCCAGAAAGGGAATCAGACCAGCCCGTCCTGGGCGCCCGGATAGCGGATTGTTTTCTTTGAAAACCGATGGATTCGGTTCATTAGAGATTCCTGAAGGGTTGTTTTCTAAAAACTTGAAATAAAATGGAAGAAATGTTAAGGGTTGAAGGTGCGTGGTTTTTGGATGGGGAAAATTTTTCAAGGCAATTTTTTTTCATAGGTGTTCGCCTATGGAACGGGAGGAAAAAAATTATGCGGAATAGAGCGGCAATGGGTGTGATTGTGTTAGCCTTTGTTTTTTCATCAATGTTCTGGTTTGCGTCCTGCGCCAAAAAACAGGTAGATACCTTGGAGACCAAGCCAAAGACAGAAACGGGTGAAGGGTCGGTTGATAAAGGGAGTGCTGCGGGAAAACAATCTTCGTCTGAGACGATTACGGAATTGAGCGAGGCGGAACGGCGGGCAAAACAGCAGGAAATGGAAATAGCCAACAAAATGGCAGTTTTTGAATCTGAAAATGTTTATTTTGAATTTGACAAGTCTGACCTGACTCCCGAAGCGCAGGCTATTCTGAAAAAGAAGGCAGCTTTTCTGCAGCAAAATCCTAATCTTGCTCTTTTGATTGAGGGCAATTGCGACCAGAGAGGCACAATTGAATACAACCTGGCATTAGGTGAAAGAAGGGCCAATGCCGCGCAAAGATTCCTGATGGCGTTAGGGATTTCCGAGGATCGCCTGAAGACCATCAGCTATGGGAAAGAACGCCTTGCTGATCCGGCGAATAATCCGGTTGCCTGGTCGCTAAACAGGAGAGACTCTTTTAAATTGTTGCGGTAGGGTCTGCGAAAAAAAAGTGAGGAACCATTGCCGAAACGGATGGTTTTATCATTGAAACGGAATAAACGGGGACCGGCCTGATTTGTCGGGCTGGTCCCCCTCTAATGTGGAGTAGCCGGCATGAGAATTCACAGCGCTTTTGGATGGCCTGTTTTGGGAATGGGTCTGGTTGTTTTTGCCCTGCTGAGCTGTTCTTCCTGTGTTACGGATCAAAAGGTGGTAGACAGTCAGATCAGGGCGCTGAATGAGAAGATTGACCATCTGAAAGAAATGACCGATATGAGATTCAAGAATGAAGTGGATACAAAGCTCACCTCCATTCGTGAACAGCAGGCTGACACAGAAGTAAGAATCGGGAAACTGATGACGGAAGTGCAGAAGGTCTCAGGGCAATTTGATGAAAACAACCGCCTTGTGCAGCTTTCTTCAGAGCGAGACCTCAATAGCCAGGAAGATTTTAAGATGTTTCTTACCGAGATGGACAGGCGATTGAACATGGAGGAAAAAAAGACCAAGGAATTGTACGCCTATTTAGGGATTGAAGCTTCTTCCCATGCCTCTCAGGAAAAGACGCAGAAGGATTCCGCACCCGTTTCGAAACCCGAAGAAAAGGCACAGGAACCGGTCGTGACCGTACCTCCTGACCAGAAGCTTTATGAATTGAACCTTTCCATCTACAGGGAAGAGAAATTTGACGAGGCTCTTGGCGGATTCAAAAATTTCCTTTCCAAATATCCCAAATCCGATCTTGCAGATAATGCGCAGTTCTGGATTGGGGAGTGCTACATGGCCTTGGGACAGTTTGAACAGGCTATCTTGGCATACCAGGACGTCATGAAGAAGTATGGCAAAGGGAATAAAGTTCCCGGTTCCATGCTGAGGCAGGCGATCGCTTTCCACGAAATTAAGGACAAAACAAGCGCAAAACTCCTTCTGAATAAGCTTATCAAACAGTATCCCAAATCTAAAGAAGCCGATATTGCGAAGAAGAAATTAGAAACAATCAAGTAGTTGAGCCAGTTGTTTCTCTATTTTTTCAACAGCACGGTATGAAATGCCGTTGTGACATCCTTTCTGCTGATGGTCCCCAGCAACTTGACCGGGTCATCTTTATCTACTACAGGTAGAATGGCAAAATCTCCCGCAGTGATTCTGGCAAGAGCTGCCAGGAGATTATCGTGATCCGTAACCGTGATCACTTCTTTTGTGGCGATGTCGCCGACGGTAACTTTGAGATCCCCTTTTTTGAAAGCCCAATTGCAGTCCGAAAGGGACAGAATTCCTTTGAGTCTGCCTGATGTGTCGGTGACCGGGAAGCTGGTGACCCCCATTTCATAGACCATTTCCCTGAGTTCTTCCAGTGAGGTAGTCTCATGGACGGCCACGAGATTCCGGTTCATGGCGTCCTTTACCGGGATCGCCCTGAAATCGGCAAGGTGAGCTTCCGATGGTTTTTGGGGAGAATCTTCCGTGCTTATCCCTTTCCCGGCTTTTATTTCCTCGATCCTCTGGTTATAATACTGAATCATCTCCCGTCTATCCAGCATCCCCACAAGAACGGAATGGTCCTCTTCACTGACTACGGGAATCCTCTGGAGATTGCGGATCGTACATTTTTTGAAAACCTCATTCAAGTCTTCCGAGGGGGTTGTGAAAATGATACTCGTATTTGCAACGTCCTTCATGCGGACAAGGTCTCCTACTTCGTCATCAAAGAGCACCCCCCGTATATCGTTTATGGAAAAGATTCCGATCATTCTATTCTCTTTGTTCACAACGGGAAAGTAATGCTGGTCACTTGCGCTGAAGACTTTCCGGAACTTTTTGAGTGTCATATCTTCCGGGATTAGCTGCGCTTTTCTGAATTGAGAGGAGAGTTCTCGAACCCGCATGGCTGCAAGGATGTCCACGAAAAAATCCCCGCGATGGGCGTTTGAATCGATTTTTGAATTTACCTGATTCTGGTATATGGTCCATTTTCTGGAGAGCATGTAAGTCAAGGAGCAGACGAGAAGACCGGGCAAAAGAAGATGATAGGAGTTGGTCATTTCACTGACAAAAATGATGGTGGAAATGGGAGTGTTGGAAACTCCGGAGAAAAAGCCGGCCATACCTACCACCACAAAGGCGCCCGGGTGTGTAACGATTGTAGGCCAGATATTGTGAAATATTCTGCCTACCACCCCTCCCAGGGCCCCTCCAATAACCACGGATGGTCCGAATACACCGCCGCTGCCTCCTGAACCGATTGAAAAGGAGGTGGTGAAAATTTTACCCAAGGCAAGTGTCAGCAGGAATAGTGTGGGAACCTGGTTTTCAAGAGCCATCTGCATGAAGCCATAACCGAAGGAAAGGGTCTGCGGCAGGAAAAATCCAATGGCGCCGGTGATTAATCCCCCAATGGCCGGTTTGATATGATTGGGGACTTTTATCCGTTTAAAGAGATGCTGAATGCCGTAAAACGATCGAACATACAGGAAGCCGCCGCCGGTTAAGACAAAAGCGAGAACAGTATAAGGGCCCAGTTCAAGGGGATTCCTGAAGAGAAAATTCCTGGTTTCAAACAGGGACCCCCAACCGAAACAGAGGCAGAATACACAATAGGCTACAACAGAAGAAATACCCGCCGGGATAATAACCTCCGATTCAAACTCCGGGTCACGGTAAAGAACTTCCGCAGCAAACAGCGCACCTGCAAGAGGCGCCCGGAAGATGCTTCCTACGCCGGCGCCCATGCCTGCGGCAAGCATGATTCGCCTTTCACGATCAGACAGCCCCAGTTTTGTGGCTAAAAAAGAACCGAACCCGGAACCTATCTGGGCGATAGGGCCTTCACGGCCTCCGGATCCTCCTGAAGTCAAGGTTACGGCCGAAGCAATGGTCTTAATGATAGGGATCCTGCCTCTGATAAAACCCCCTTTGTTGTGATAGGCATCTATGGCTGCATCCGTCCCATGGCCTTCGGCTTCAGGCGCAAACGTATACACCAGCCAACCGCTGACAATGCCTCCCATAGCGGGAAGAAAAAGAAGTATCCAGCGGTTAAACGGGGTTGTGGTGGGAGAGAAAAGTCCTCCTTCCCCTGCAGGTTCAGGAGGGCGGTAGCCGGCCATCTGGTCCAGCAGAAAATGGGTCCCCGCCTGGCACAGCCAATAAAAGATGATGGATCCCGCACCGGCAATAAGACCGATCAGGACAAAATATATCATCCACTTTCCTGCGGTGGCGATCGTGCTGTTTGTTGTTTTGATCGTCTGGGAGTCGGGCCAGAATCGGATTCTTATTTTCGGTTTCATTTACAAGTCACCAAGTTTACATCCTTTCAATTGAAATCAAACCTTGCGGTTTTCTCGAACCACCTGGGCAGGCACCTGTGGCAAGGGCTGTACCCGTCCCGGAAGGCGTCGTACATGGATCGAAAAGGGACCCTGTTGTTTATCGGTATTTGTCTGCCGGACGGGCAATTTTTTCGATGAAAGCGAAAGGATTTTCTGTTTCCCCTGTATTCCGTTTTTTCCTCTATGGGAAGGTTCTGCCATATCCCTAACCTTTCCCGGATTGCCTGCCTCTGAATGTTAATCAGATAGCTCCTGTATCTCAAATTGGGTTTGCAGGTTACCACATAAGCCAGTCCGCTCTTAACCATGAG
>BS_KBA_SWE02_21mDRAFT_10000721_pt1 | contig 12535 bp, 12 predicted proteins | sample BalSeasSWE02_21m_FD_9196 | JGI IMG/M metagenome (IMG submission 9196)
AGTNCAGTTAACACATAAACCAACCGGCATTCAAATTTCCTGTTCCGAAACACGCTCNCAACATGATAACAGAGCGNGAGCCCTGCAAATGTTAAAATCACAACTCTATGAGATTGAATTACAAAAACAGTTAGCACAACGCGAAGATATAGAAGCTGGAAAAATGAAAATTGAATGGGGAAGTCAGATTCGTAATTATGTCATGCAACCTTATAAACTGGTAAAAGATGTGAGAACAGGACATGAAACAAGCAATGTAGATGCGGTTATGAATGGTGATATTGGGCCGTTTTTAAAATCCTATCTAATGATGATGGGGCAAAAAGAAGAAGATAATACCTTGTAATATTTTTAATCAAATGTTTTAATACTATTTAAAAAAATAAAATCATGATAAAAATTTATCACAATAACCGATGTGGCAAATCTAGAGCAGGATTAAAATTATTGGAAGATTCTGGAAAAGAGTTTAAAATCATTAACTACTTAGAAAGCATACCCTCTAAAACTGAGCTTGAAAACATTATTTCAATTTTAAAAATAAAACCTATGGAGTTGGTGCGGAAAAATGAATCGGTTTGGAAAGAAAATTTTAAAAATAAAACGCTTTCTGATGATGAGATTATAGATGCTATGATTAAAAACCCTAAGTTAATTGAAAGACCGATTGTAATAAACGGAACCAAAGGGGCGATTGGCAGACCTCCCGAAAAAATCATTGAAATACTTTAACCAAAATAGATTCTGTTTGTTTAAGGATTTGAAATTTTCTTTTAACAATAAATTAACCAAAGTCATTTAAACTTTATGGTAATATTGCAGTCTAAGGTTTAAATTTAATTGATGAATAGATATTTCATAATCACTTTATTTGCCGCTTTTTTATCTCATTCTGTAAATTCTCAATCGTCAATAGATGAATCTAAAGTTTCAAATGCAGTTAACTTAATAAAAAATAGTCCTGCTCCTTCTAACCAAACTGAAACAGAAATATCATTAAATAGCAGCATCCTTAATGATGTTATTATAACTGGCGCTGTTTTTGACAACGAAACGAAAGAACCATTGGAATATGCTACGGTAAGCTTTTTTGATAAACGTGAAAATAAAATTCAAACGGGTGGTATTACAGATACGAAAGGAAACTTTAATATATCTGTCAAAGCCGGTGTCTACGATATAACCGTGGAGTATATTTCATACAAAAAGCAAACGGTTAAAAATAGAATACTGACTAAAGATGAAAATATTGGTAATTTTTATTTAGATATTAATTTAGAAGCCTTGCAGGCTGTAGAGATTATAGCTGAACGGACTACCATGGAGCTCAAGCTTGATAAAAAAATATATAATGTTGGTAAAGACTTGACAGTACGTGGCGGAACCGTCAGCGATGTGCTTGATAACGTTCCTTCGGTTTCTGTAGATGTTGAAGGTAATGTTTCTTTAAGAGGTAATGATAATGTGCGTATCCTCATTAATGGTAAACCTTCCGGCTTGGTTGGATTAAATTCAACAGATGCTTTACGTCAATTACCCGCTGAATCCATTGAGCGTGTTGAAGTGATAACTTCTCCTTCTGCACGTTATGATGCTGAAGGAACTGCCGGTATTTTAAATATTATATTACGCCGTAGTAAATTGCAAGGATTTAATGGGGCTATGACTGTTAATGCCGGCTATCCAGCGGCTGCTGGCGTTTCCGGAAACATTAATTACAGAACAGGAGATTTTAATTTTTTTAATACTACCGGATATAATTATCGTGAATCTCCGGGGAAATCTATTACTGAAACTGAATATCTTAATGGTGATGACCCCAGTACCTTTTTAAATGAGAATAGAACATATGAGAGACAAAGCGACGGGCTTAACACCAATACCGGCGTAGAATGGTATATCAATGATACAGCCTCATTAACAACTTCATTTCTATACAAGGATAGTGATCAAACACAGGACGCAACAAATAATATTTCTGAACTTGACAGTAATGGCAGTTTAATTAGCTCTTCCGTAAGATTTGATCCTGAAGAACAAAAAGAAAGGACCGTACAATATGCGGTTAATTTTGATAAGCAATTTGATGGTAATAGCGAACATAAATTAACTTTTGACTTTCAATATGAAGATAATCAGGAAGATGAATTTTCACTGATATCTGAAGATGGTGGTGCTGCAGAGCGTGTTCAAACATTACAAGGTCAAAAAGAAATTTTATTACAAAGCGATTATGTAAGACCTATTGGTGAAGATAGTCAGTTTGAATTTGGATATCGCGGAAACTTTAATCAAATGGATACGGATTATACTTTAGAGTTCTATGAAAATGGAGATTATGTATTAGATACCGATCTCAGTAATAATTTAATTTATAAAGAATATATCAATGCTGCTTATTCACAATTTGGAAGCAAATTAAACAAGTTTTCATTTTTAATGGGTTTGCGCATGGAATCTTCACGCATTACCATAAATCAGGTCACCACTGGTGACTTAGAAAAAAAGAATTATGTTGGATTGTTTCCTACAGTCAATTTAAGTTATGAAATTTCAGAAAATCAAAGTTTTACCTTAGGATACAACAGAAGAATACGACGCCCGCGTTCACGTTTCATCAATCCTTTTCCTTCAAGGACCAGTTCAACTAATATTTTTCAGGGAAACCCAGATATTAATCCCAGTTATTCCAACTCTTTCGATTTAGGTTATTTAAACCGCTTTGGTAAGCTTACTTTTAACTCTTCTGTTTATTTTCAGCATGCTACCGATGTTTTCACATTTATTACTGAAGACACAGGAGACACTGTTATTGTTGGAGGAATAGAGGTGCCGGTTATCAGACGTTTTCCCATAAACCTTGCAACAGAAGACCGCCTTGGATTTGAATTTACACTGGCTTACAGACCATCTCAAAAATGGAACGTCAATGGTAATTTTAATTTTTATAAATCTCAAACCAGAGGTGATTACAATGGTACTAATTTTGACGCCGATAACCCAAGTTGGTTTGCGCGTTTAAACAATAAATATACTTTACCTGGTAACATCGACTGGCAAACCCGCATAATGTATATGGGCCCCAGAAGAGATGCTCAAAACGAAACAAGTGGTATGTTTTCAGCAGACCTGGCTTTTAGTAAAGATTTGTTTAAAGAACAAGCCTCTATAGCATTAAATGTAAGTGATTTATTTAATTCCAGAAAACGTCAAACCACTTCCACTACACCTACTTTCATAAGTTATAGTGAATTTCAATGGAGACAACGTAGCTTTAATTTAACCTTTACTTATCGATTTAACCAAAAGAAAAAACGCCAAAATGGCCAAAGAGGTGAAGATGGTGGCGGTGAAGACATTCCATTTGAAGGCTAATTAATTTTTAATAAACAAAAATTTAAATAAATAAAAAAGGAAGCAATGCGCTTCCTTTTTTTATATCAATAATCTTATGGATTTAATTTACTGCTATCTTTTAGCTTTTCTTTCAGATCTTATTTCTTTAATACGTTCAATTGATGACCCTACAATCCAATAAGGAATCACAAATGTTATTAAAAAAATCATTAACCAAAATCCGATAGTCAAAATGGTTAAAAATGCTAAAAATCCTAAATATTGGTCAAATTCGAACATAATTGTAACTGCCTTTTTAATAATATGTGGCAAATATAATGTAAAGCAAGTATTTATACAAAACTAAACTTAAGATTTATTAACATAATTATTCAGATGTATTCATTCTCATTGAACAATAAAAACCAACATATATCATATAAAAAATCCTGAAAACTGTTAACTTTGTAAATCAATTTTTAATCACTACTCGAATGAAATTCAGAATAGAAAAAGATACTATGGGTGAGGTACAAGTACCTGCCGATAAACTTTGGGGTGCACAAACAGAACGTTCAAGAAATAATTTTAAAATTGGGCCCTCTGCGTCCATGCCTTTAGAAATTATTTATGGTTTTGCTTACCTTAAAAAAGCAGCTGCTTTTACTAATTGTGAACTCGGTGTTTTGCCCATTGAAAAACGAGATTTAATTGCTCAAGTATGTGATGAGATTTTGGAAGGAAAACATGACGATCAATTTCCGTTGGTGATTTGGCAAACCGGATCAGGGACACAAAGTAATATGAATGTGAATGAGGTTATAGCTAATAGGGCACAACAACTGGCCGGCAGAATTGTTGGTGAAGGTGAAAAAGTGATTCAACCCAATGATGATGTCAATAAATCACAATCATCAAATGATACATTTCCAACAGGAATGCATATTGCTGCTTATAAAAAAGTAGTTAAAACAACGATTCCTGGTGTAAAACAATTACGTGATACCCTTAAGAAAAAGTCTGAAGCATTTAAAAATGTAGTTAAAATAGGAAGAACTCATCTTATGGATGCCACGCCTTTAACTTTGGGACAGGAGCTTTCAGGTTATGTGGCGCAGTTGGACCACGGACTCAAAGCTTTAGAAAACACATTATCTCATTTAAGCGAGTTAGCTCTTGGAGGAACAGCCGTTGGAACCGGGTTAAATACGCCTAAAGGATATAGTAAACGTGTTGCTGAATATATTGCTAAATTCACCGAATTACCTTTTGTTTCAGCTCCTAATAAATTTGAAGCACTGGCAGCACATGATGCCTTAGTTGAAACACATGGCGCTCTAAAACAGTTAGCCGTTTCATTAAATAAAATTGCCAATGATATTAGGATGATGGCTTCAGGACCACGCAGTGGTATTGGTGAAATTTCTATTCCCGCCAATGAACCAGGAAGTTCTATTATGCCAGGAAAAGTAAATCCTACGCAATGCGAAGCCTTAACCATGGTATGTGCTCAAGTTATTGGAAATGATGTCGCTGTTTCTGTTGGTGGTTTACAAGGTCATTATGAATTGAATGTATTTAAACCTGTGATGGCGGCCAATGTTTTACAATCGGCGCAATTAATTGGTGAAGCCTGTATGAGTTTTGATGAGCATTGTGCGGTAGGTATTGAGCCAAATTATGATGTAATAACCAAACTTTTGAACAATTCTTTAATGCTGGTTACAGCCCTTAATACAAAAATTGGCTATTATAAAGCAGCCGAAATTGCGAATACAGCCCATAAAAATGGTACAACCTTAAAAGAAGAAGCTGTTAAATTGGGTTATGTAACTGCTGAAGATTACGATGCTTGGGTGAAACCTGAAGATATGGTGGGAGGATTAAAATAAAGAATTTAAAATCAAAAAAAAAGCCTCACAATAGAATTGCGAGGCTTTTTTGTTAATGTATCAGAGCTATTAATTTTATTAATGCCGTTCACAATTAACTATATCATTTTCTGATGAATATATTCGTATAAAACCAGTTACCTTCTGCATTTTGTTCTGCCGAAACATCAAAATTGGTGAAATCACCTTCTATGTTTTCTCTATGCGATGGACTCTTTAACCAGGCATTAACCACAGATGCTGCTTTAGTATATCCATAAGCCACATTTTCTGACACTACTTTGGCGCCTGCATTAGCCTTTAAAAAATTGCTTCTTTCAAAGAAATTATCATGAGAAACCTCATTTTCTATAACCATATGTTCTGTATGCGAATAGGCCTGTGATTTAATTAAATCCATATTTGCCATAGGATGTAATCCCACGCTCAATCTATGATTATTAATTAATTCTAAAATTTCAATTTCTATTGATTTTGCTTCGGGCACAATAAGGCTTTTACTTATGGCTTCTGCATTTTCATCGATGTTGTCTGTTGAACAGGAAAAACTCAAAACAGCAAACAACACCAAAAATGGTAGTTTGGATATTAATTTCATGACAAAGTAGGTTAAACTTGGTACTTTAAAATTAAACCTCTAGTCAGGAAAAAAGTGTTAACAAAATGTTAAAATCGTTTAAAAACATACAGATTATCGTCTTTTTATGTTTTTAATCGATGAAATGCAGACATGAAATGTTTAAAACTATACGTAGCCTAATTTCTTATGGCGATAAACGATCTATTTTCCATGAATAGTCTTCTTGAAGTAAAAATCGAATTCTGTCATGTAATCTATTAGGTCTGCCTTGCCAAAATTCAAATTCGACAGGCTTTACAATATATCCCCCCCAAAATACTGGTCTTGGAATTTCCTTTCCTTGATATTGTAATTCAAGTGCTGATAGTTTATCTTCTAAATAGTCTCTGTTTGCAATAATCTCGCTTTGCTTTGAAACTACAGCACCTAATTGACTTCCCCTTGGGCGCGATTCAAAATAGCCATCACTTAAATTTTCTGCAATTTTTTCAGCTTTACCTTTAATAATTATTTGGCGTTCGGCAGCATGCCAAAAAAATGAAATGCAGACATTAGGATTACGGTCCATAGCTTTTCCTTTTTCACTTTCATAATTGGTATAAAAAATAAAGCCTTCATAGGTATATCTTTTCAGCAGCACCACCCTGTTTTTAGGATAACCATCTAAGCCCATTGTAGAAAGTGTCATAGCATTTGTTTCGTCAATCTCAAAATTGGCATCTACTTCATAAAACCATTTTTGAAATAATTCCATTGGATTATCACCTATATTACTTTCAATGAGTTGCTCTTTTGAGTATGACTTTCTATAATTGCTTAAATCTTTATCCATATTTTATTGTAATGAGATACTTTGCACAAAATCTAGTTCAAATTTACGTAAAAATGCATTTTATATAAGCTATTAAAATGGTGGTTTTAGACATTTTATCTTTTCATGTTAATTTATAATAAGTCATTTAACAATTTTAATTGAATTCAATACATTATTTATGTTTCTTATTATAACTCTATGAAGTCCATAATTTTATTAGGCTATTTCAAAATTATGAATGACATGTTTATAAAATGAGGTAATTTTGAAAAAAAAATAGTGAAATTTATTGAGAGTAAATATTTCGGGGAACTTGACCATTCGAAATTAGATTTTGAATATGGTGATGTATATCTGTTTGATAATTTTGTTATTGCTGAAATATATGAGGGAATTCATTTAGACTGGGATAAAACGAAAGCATTTGCGGAGAAGTTGATAGAATATTACGGCTCAGGTATAAAATTGGGATATATTTCAAATAGAGTGAACTCTTATTCTGTTGATCCTCAATCGTGGAAAAGAACGGAAAAAACTTATAACCTTGTATTGGCGGCATCCATCGTGTCCTACAACGTATTTTCATCATTGAATGCCAAAATTGAGAATCATTTTGCCACTAATAAGATTCAGAATTATGCCTCATTGGATGAAGCTATTTCTTGGATAAAGAGCATTTAAGAATTTAATCAAAGTCAAAGTACCTACCATCTTCCGCTAATTCAACACGATTAAAAATAGTTTGGGCTTCTGTTTTAAAATCGTTTAAATCATCATAACGTGTTGAGTAATGCCCTAAAATAAGCGTACCTGCATTTGCCAGCCTAGCAATATTCGCTGCTTGTTTTGCCGTACTATGCTTTGTTGGTTCTGCTAAATTCTCATGTTTTTCTAAAAAGGTAGATTCATGATATAAAACATCTACATCTTTTATTATAGGAACGATACTCTCGTTATAGGAGGTATCACTGCAGAAGGCATAACTTTTAGGTTTTTGAGGTGAATAAGTAACCCTTTCATTTTTTATAATTTCTCCTTCCTCATTTTCAACATCATAGCCTTGTTTCAGTTTTCTATAATATGCCATATCAATATGACATTTTTCTGCGGCATCAATATCTAATTTTCTTTCACCTTCTTTTTCTTTAAACAAGAACCCATTAGTATAAATACGATGTGTTAACGGAATGGTATGAACTTCAACGTCTTCATCTTCATAAATTAATTCAGATTTTTCAGAAACCAATTCGTGAAAAATAAGCTGGTAGTTTGTCCAAGAATCTGCTAATTTCATTTGAAGTGTAATGACTTCTTTGATACCTTTTGGACCATATATGTGCAGATCAGCTTCTCTGGTTAATAGTCTGAATGTTGAAATTAAACCTGCTAAACCAAAAAAATGATCCCCGTGTAAATGGGAAATAAAAATATGCTTTATTCTATTGAATTTTATCTTATGTTTTCTAAGTTGTATTTGAGTGCCCTCACCACAATCAATTAAAAACATGTTATTATTTATTTCAAGAACTTGAGAAGTTGTATTTGTCAAAGCTCTTGGTGTTGCACTATAACAACCTAAAATAGTTAACTTCATATTAAAACCCTAAGTCCCTTTCAATCTCTTCCATCTCAATAATATCATAGGCTTCCTGTAAGGTTGGTACGACTATTATTTCATCTGGAGTTTCATCGCTATCAACTTTATCGGTAACAATTACAAAAGAATGGTTTGATTTTTTATGTGTATTCGAAACCTCTGAAAACTCAAGGATATCATGTGAACTCAGTTTATTTAAACTTGATAGGTTGACAATAATATTATCGTTTTTAATTTTTGAGTAACTTTCCTGAATTTTTTTTACAAGTTCTACTATGGTAGTCTTCTCTTGTGTTATTAAAGAAATATTTCCGTCTTGATCTAATATCATATTAATGTTTAATTTTTGAGGCTAATAAATATATTACGGCCATTCTGATAGCGACCCCATTTTGAACCTGTTCCAAAATAATGGATTGTTTAGAATCAGCCACATCACTTGTTATTTCAACACCTCTGTTAATAGGGCCCGGATGCATAATGGTTATTTCTCTATCTAAAGAATCTAATAATTCTTTATTAATACCAAATTGCTGAGTATACTCTCGTGTTGAAGGAAAATAACTGATATCCATGCGCTCATTTTGCACACGTAACATATTGGCTACATCACACCAGTTTAATGCTTTCCGCAAATCAGTTTCAACTTTAACCCCTAATTTATCAATGTATTTAGGAATTAATGTTTTAGGGCCACAAACCATCACATTGGCTCCCTGAAGTTGTAAAGCAAAAATATTTGATAAGGCTACCCTACTGTGTAAAATATCTCCAACAATAACAACATTTTTACCCTTTACTTCACCATGTTTTTCTCGAATGGAATAAGAATCTAATAAAGCCTGAGTAGGGTGCTCATGTGCACCATCTCCAGCATTTACAATACTCGCCTTGACATTCTTTGATAAGAAGACACCGGCACCAGGGTTAGGATGACGCATGACTACCATATCAACTTTCATTGATAGGATATTATTAACAGTGTCGATAAGGGTTTCTCCTTTTTTTACAGATGATTGTGCCGATGAAAAATTAATCACATCAGCAGACAAACGTTTTTCAGCCAATTCAAACGATAATTTTGTTCTGGTAGAATTTTCAAAAAATAAATTGGCAATGGTTATATCTCGAAGCGAAGGTACTTTTTTAATGGGTCTGTTAATCACTTCTTTAAAATGATCGGCAGTTTCAAAAATAAGTTGAATATCTTGTTTGTTAAGATATTTGATTCCTAATAAGTGATTGACACTTAATTCGCTCATGGGTAATTATTTATTTATTAAGTAAACGGAATCTTCACCATCATTCTCTTTCCAGTTTACTTTTACTTTTTCATTATTTATAACATCTACTTGTCTTCCTCTATAATCCGGTTGAATAGGTAAATGTCTGCTAAAAAAAAAAAAAAAAAACCAAAAGATTGAATAGCCGTCAAAGCCGCCCTTATACTTCTTCCGGTGTAAAGCACATCATCAATAAAGACGATTGTTTTATCTTCTACTAAGAAATTAATATCGGTAGTATTCGCCTCTAAAGGTTTTTCGCCTCTTCTAAAATCATCTCTGAAAAAAGTAATATCCAGAAGACCCAATTGAATGTTTTTAACTTTATAATCTTCTCTCAAAATTTTTGCAATCCTATTGGCTAAAAAAACACCTCGTGGCTGTAAGCCAATGAGAACAGTATTCGAAAAATCATTATGCTTTTCAATAAGTTGACAAGCCAATCGGTGAAGAATGATGTTTACCTCTTTTGCGTTAAGTAAAACTTTTTGACTCATAAACTATCCAAACGTATTTGGAGAACAAAGGTAATGCAAAATTTTAAAAATTTTAGTTTTTAAAAAATGTTTAATAAAAAAGCCTTCAATTTCTTGAAGGCTTTAATTTTATAAATGATTTCCCGTTTTCACAGGAAAGGGAAACTTACTATTTCTTAGCTTTTGTCTTAGCTTTTGAAACTTTTCCATCCATTTTATCTTTAAGCGCTTGTAACTGATCATTAGCATCACCAAGTGTTGGTTTTGCTTCAGCAGCAACAGCAGCTGCTTTTTTAACAGCAGCCTTAACGTTTGCAGCCTCTTCAGCTCTAAAAATAGCTGTATGAGATGCTACTACACGTTTAAACTCTTTATTGAATTCAATAATTTTAAATTCAGCAGACTCGCCTTTTTTAAGTTTCTTACCGTCTTCTTTTTCAAGGTGACGAGAAGGTACAAAAGCTACGATGTCTTCGTTAAATTCAACGGTTGCGCCTTTATCAACGATCTCAGTAATTTCAGCGGTGTGAACCGTATCTAAAGCGAAATCTGTTTCATAAACATCCCATGGATTATCAGTAGTTTGTTTGTGACCTAAACTTAATTTACGCCCTTGAACATCTAATTCTAATACGACAACATCTAATTTATCTCCAACAGCGCAGAATTCACTTGGATGCTTGATTTTCTTAGTCCATGATAAATCAGAGATATAAATTAACCCATCAATACCTTCTTCTAATTCAACAAATACACCAAAGTTTGTAAAGTTACGCACCACACCAACATGTTTAGAGCCCACAGGATATTTACCTGTAATATCTGTCCATGGATCTGGCGTAATTTGTTTAATACCAAGTGACATTTTACGTTCTTCTCTATCTAAAGTTAAAATAACTGCTTCAACTTCATCTCCAACAGAAACGAAATCTTGAGCTGAACGTAAGTGTGTAGACCATGACATTTCAGACACGTGAATCAATCCTTCAACACCATCAGCAACTTCAATAAATGCCCCGTAATCTGCAATAACAACTACTTTACCTTTTACTTTATCACCAACTTTAACGGTGTCTGCAAGAGCTTCCCACGGATGTTTGCTTAATTGTTTTAAACCTAATTGAATTCTAGATTTGTTTTCATCAAAATCAAGAATTACAACGTTAAGTTTTTGATCAAGTTCCACAATTTCATTTGGATGATTAATTCTAGACCAAGATAAATCTGTGATATGAATTAAACCGTCAACACCACCAAGATCAATAAATACCCCATAAGATGTGATGTTTTTAACAACACCTTCAAGTACTTGACCTTTTTCTAATTGTCCGATAATTTCTTTTTTCTGTTCTTCAATATCAGCTTCAATTAAAGCTTTATGAGAAACTACGACGTTTTTGAATTCATGATTGATTTTAACAACCTTAAATTCCATCGTTTTATTTACATATTGATCGTAATCTCTAATTGGCTTCACATCAATTTGAGAACCTGGTAAGAAGGCTTCAATACCGAATACATCTACAATCATACCGCCTTTAGTTCTGCACTTAACGAAACCATTAACGATTTCACCAGATTCATGAGCCGCGTTAACACGATCCCACGCTTTGATAACACGAGCTTTTCTGTGAGATAATACTAATTGTCCTGTAGCATCTTCACGTACATCAATTAAAACTTCTACTTTGTCTCCTACTTTTAAGTTTGGATTGTAACGGAATTCGTTAAGAGAAATAACGCCTTCAGATTTAGCATTAATGTCAATAATAGCATCACGATCAGAGATGTGTACTACTTTTCCAATAACCACTTCATCATTAAGTGTGTCAACGAAATTTTCTGCTACTAATTTTTCAAATTCCTTAAGTTGTTTGTCATCAACCTCATCAATACCTTCTTGGTAATTGTGCCAGTTAAAATCTTTTAAGAATTTTTCAGGATTTGCTTGAGCTTCAGATACTACTGGAGCTTCTACAGTTGCTGCTTCTACAGCCTCAACTTCAGCTTTTTTTGCTTTTTCAGCCATGTGCTGATTAAATTTTGTATTCTGCTATGTTCTGGAAGATGTAAGCGATAAACACACAGAAGTGTTATTTTATTTTTAGTTTCATTCCTTTTATCATTCCAATAATTCGCTAAAAGGAGTGCAAAAATATATATTATCAGCTTAATTACCTAATAATGAACAAATAAATTATTACAAAATATTATTCACAATAAGTGATAAACAAGTGAAAAATTTCTAAATTTGATTTTGTATTTAAAACTCAATACAAAAAAATAAATCACTAAATCACTTATTAGAAGTTAATATAAAGTTATTTGGTCTTTAAAATATTTAAAAAATAACCTATAAAATTTAAACATGAAAAAAACTACACTTTTTCTATTATTCACCGCATTTACTTTTTTTAGTTATGCCCAACAAATTACTCTTATTGATTTTGGGCTTTCTAGTCAGACTACTGCAGGAAATTGGAATAATGTTACCGATAGTGGTACATTAAACAGTTTTACAGATTTAATTGATGATTCGGGAGCGAGTACTGGAGCT
>BS_KBA_SWE02_21mDRAFT_10000722_pt1 | contig 12501 bp, 12 predicted proteins | sample BalSeasSWE02_21m_FD_9196 | JGI IMG/M metagenome (IMG submission 9196)
CCCCAGCCATCGAGGCTGAAAAGCCTCTCCCACAAAACCCCATCGCCCCATCCCCCGCCACATTCAGGGCGGCCTGGATGGTGGAATAGCAAGGTTGCTCACCGCCGCAGACCTCGTCCGGCTCCACGTACAGGGTTGCCGGAGGCACAGACTGGGGATCCAGCGGATCAGTACCTGCTTGGATCTCCGCCAAAAATGATTTTTCCTCCCGGGATGGCATCCTCCCTTGCCAGGGTCGTGGGGTTGACCCCGCACCCCCTTCCTAACCCGTCCACCAAATAACCCTGAACCCTCCCTTTGAATGAAATCGCGAGCCATGACCCGGTTGAACTTTGAATGTCTCGTGCCATGGGTTCTGAAAACGAAGTTTCTGGAATAATTATTTCCTCAACAAAATCCACCAGGTCGCTGACACAGTTTTTCACGGCCTCGGCGTGTTCTGTCTCCACCTCCTTTTTCGATGCCCACCCTTCAGTAGCCGGGAGCAGCGCACTGGATAAAAGAACCGTTCCGTCGCCATCTTCCGTCATATGGGCGCTTTTTACATCCTTTTCGGGGGTTGGAAAGCCGTCCTTGTATGCGCTAAAAAAACTTCCTGCACCAACATCAATGCTCTCAATGGTTTGCTTACCCTTGCCTGCAAACACAATCGTTTTTATTATCCCTTCGGTATTGTTGTCCTGTTTCGCCATGCGGGTGTTGTTGTCTTTGTAGATGCCTTCATTCAGATCATAAAGAACATTGTTTTCCTCTCTTTTGAGCTTAGCCAGCGGCTTTGGACCAAGAAATTCGTCGGTTGGCAACAGGGCTTTCAGCCCCATGATAGGCTCGTTCTGACTATTGTGGCCTGTGTAGTATTTCCACATCTTGTAAGTCTCAAAATCCCATACACTTTCTCCAATGGTGTCCTTGTAATTCTTTTGGGTCGTGTTCGAGTAGAAGTTTTTCCATAACTGGCCGTCTTTGACGATATTGTCTGCCAGCAGTGGATCCCCTCCCTCCCACAGGTAATAGGCCGTGCAGCTTCCGGCGTTGGGAGTCGCCACCATGGCGAATCTTTCTATATCGTTCCTGATCTCGTAGTCATGGTCGCCTTGGATGTAGGCCCTCACCACAAGCCCTCCCATGCTGTGAGCGATGATATTGACCTTGCCTTTTCCCGTCTTTTTTTTGGCGTTGTCTATGGCAGGGATGAGATATTGCGTTACAATGTCATGGAGGTCCATGCGCCAATCATAGGGAACACGAAAGATGGTGCAATCTGACTCATACCCCGCATTTATCATCAGCTCCTTCTCGAGTTTGTCCCACCCTACAGAATCAAGAGGGTTATGCAGCTGGAGCTTTAAGCCAGCCGCTCCCTGTTTCTTAGGCAGCCCTGGGTAAGGCGAGAAGTTATCTATGCTGGCCGTCCCCATGATCCCAGGCAACAGGAGTACAGGGATTTTGTTGGATGATGCGCAAAAAGAAAACTGGATGTCCCTCTGGGCAGGCTGACCACCCCTGACAAAAAACCCATCCAATTGTGCCAAGGCACCTGATGTCAAGTGTTTGGCGTACAAAAAATAATATCCGGAAGGCACATTCTGAAAACAATAGACGCTGTCTTCAAATGTATCCTTGAGGGTCCCCCCAGGCCCGGAGAGCAACCACACTTCCACTTTTCCGGTCACCTTCGTGTTGTAATTGTCCAAGATAGCCCCTTCGATGCCTCCGGTATTCTGTGCCCCACCGCTCACGGTGAAAGGATCGCTGACTCCACTGATGGCACCCTGCGTAGCGACGATCTCTATTCCCTGCCCGGCATCAAGGACCTTTACCTGCCCGCTCCAATGCCCGTTCGCCAGTATGAGATTCGATGCGCTCACTGAATTATCGCCGGCGGTGCATGTGAATGTAAAGGGACCAGTGGCTGTCGAAACCCCTTTTTCATACCTGTCCCTAGCTGTGACAGTTACATAAAATGCCACCCCCAGCGCCTTGGCTGAGGAACCGACTGAAATGTCAAAATGATGCAACACCCCGGGTAAACCGGCCTTTCCGCCCCGTATGGCGCGCACATAGGCGGTTTCCGTTTTCGCGAGGGTCTCGTCATCACTGTTGCTGAAAGAAATAACCTAGGCATTGGCTCGCGATCCGTCGCTGGTTGTTGACGACCAGTAATTTTCCGATTGCGTATCATTGAAGTACCTGCTATCGATGACAGGATCATAGACAGAAAGGTCCAAGATGCTATCCAGTTCCTTAAGAGTTGGAAGACGCCAGTCGTCCTGCCCTCCCAAAGAGAGGGTATCTCAATAGGCCAGGGCCTCCTCCCAGGTTACGGGGCCTGTTGTTTCCTGCTGCCACGTAAGTCCCGTACTGGTGTCCGTAACCGTACCGTCGCCGTTATCATTCAGTCCGGCATAAGAAACCCCGGCGGAGACAACCATCCACCCTAAAATGACGACCAAAAGTCTTTTCATCACATCCCTCAACCTGTCAGATTTTTGTAAAGCCTTTTTTTGTTACCCCTTTTTAACATTTATCCGCTCAATTTATCTGGTTAAGCTCCCGGAAAAGGTTCGAAAATTCCTTTCCTGTGGTGAAGCTGTGTGGGTTTGTTCCTGATAGTTTTTTGGATATAAATCAACACATCCAGTGTCGTCTTGCCTATGGGTAGAGCGCCATGATGCGCATTACGTTCGCCTCGAAGTAACCGAAGGGCCAAAGGGCCAGAGCCAAAATCACTGTCCGCCGCGAACCGCCCGAACGTATGTGTTGAAGGATTTACCGTTCAGAAAGTCGTTGCCATCCTTGAAAGAAATTAGCCAGGCGTTGCCAGGACTGCCGACATAGGTAGTAGACGACCAAAAATAACTGGATTTAGTGTTCGGGAAGTAGTTTATATTTATTGAGGGACTTCGCCAACCATAGATGGCAATACTGCGCAACTCCTTTAGTGTGGGCAACCGCCAGTCACTATAGCCCCCGAAGTTTGCTCCATTGATGGCATCAAGGAATTGTTTTGTGTATGAGCTTATCCCGATAGGTATTACCCCGGGATCTCCTCCATTTGTTTCAGGATTCGGGTCGTACCAAGTGTATCTATTGTCCGCATCGTGCGGATTGGAGAAGTCATAGCTACCATTGTCGTTTGTCTTCACTTCCCAGATGATGCCGGTTACATTGTCCCTGACCATCANCCAGGATGTCGCAGNATCCGGCAAGGCATTGCCGCTTTCATCCAGCTTGGTATAGGAGGGCGGATTTATGCTGNAATTTCCGTCCTGCCCGGCAGGCAAAGGGCTGCCCAGGTTCAGGGCAGGTGATGCTCGTCCCTGCGGCGTCATAACACCCCGTTTGCCCGGTGTCCGGCACCGGCCAGGCAAAAGCCGGGGAGCCAATAGAGACCAACCCCCAAATTATTCCAAAAGCCATGATCATCTTCTTTCCCATCGCATACCTCCAGTTTTCTGATTATGCCATAAACCACCCATCTTTGACCGGCTCTCAAACTCCCCGCAGTCTCATCAGCCTGATCAAGCGCCTTTCCAGATGCGCCCTTCCTTTGCCTTTTTATGTGGGCGAAGGGCTTGGAGCCCCGACCATCGAGGCTATAAAGCCTCTCCCACAGTAAAACGAACGTAACGGTTTCATTTTTTCTTTTGGCCTCTACATATTTTGTGTTTTGTTCCCGAGGCCTTCAATGCGGAATCCGCGGACCTTCTCTGATGCTGATGTTATTTCGCATAGAAACACCGAGGATCAGGAAACCCAATATTAGTGCAACATTATTCAATATTTACTCTGGGATGTAAAGGGCTGGTTTTGGGGGGATGCCTCTTTTTAGACCTGATTGTAAAAGAGGGTGCTTTGAATAGTTTCGTTTACTTAGGATATGCCAAGTTTCTTCATGATATTCTTCCTGCGCCATATCACAGTGGCTAAGAACAGGTTCATTAGGGTGCCAATCCTCGTGCGATATTTGTAACCGTGAACCGGTAACTGTAAACCGTAAACGATTATGTTTTCGTAACTGCTACCCGCAAAAAACCCGCTTTTTTCATGGAAGAAAGCGGGCTTTTTTTTATTTCAGTGGCTTGCGGGGGACGATCACATGGCGCTTTTCCATCCTGCTGATGCCATCTTTTTCGCGCCCTTGTCTACAATGAGGCATTCTGTTCCGGGAAGGGAGTTGATAAATCGTATCCCTTTATCGGGGTCCATGACAAAGACAGTGGTGGAAAGGGCATCCGCATCCATGGCCGTATGGGCCAGAACCGATACACTGGAGCTTGTATCCGGCGAGAATCCGGTTGCGGGATTTACGATATGGTGGAACATCTTTTCCCTGTCAAAGTAGACTTCATAATTGCCGGAAGTAGCAATGGCGCCACTGGTCAAATGGATGATGTCGGGATAGGCCTTCTTTTTCTGGGGATCCTGGATGGCTACTGTCCACGGCTTTCCAAACCTCTTATGTCCCATGGCACGAATATCACCGCCGGCATTGATCAGGTGATTGCTGATCTTATGGGACGCAAGGATTTCGGATGCACGATCAACGATATAACCCTTGGCGATACCGTCCAGGGTGATACCCATTCCGTCTTTTCGGAATTGTATATCTCGTCCGCTCACCCGGATGTCCGCGGCATTGACAAGCCTCAGCGCGCTTTCCAGACGGGCTCTTGCGGGAGGTGCTCCTTTCCCGGTGGAAAAACTGTCTTTAAAGAGGTCTACAACCGGTTGTACGGAGATATCAAAGGCGCCGTTGCTGATTTGGTGGTATTCCAGCGCCCTGTTTATTACCGCTGCGACTTCCGGGGAGACATTCTTCACTNCCCCCTGCCTGTTGAGTTGCGCAATGGCAGTGGCGCTGTCAAAACGACTCATTTCACGGGTCAATCTGTCAATTTCTTCAAATGCTTCCCCCATGGCCTGCTGGGCCTGATCCTTGGAGCTATGAAGAAGGGTCATGGATACAAATGTCCCCATGGCGAGTCTGGTTTTGGTGACCTTGTGCAGTTCCTGGTTGAACTTTACCGCTTCGGCGCCTGAAGGCAACACGGCTGTCGCCCCCAGCCCCATGCCCAGGATTCCCGATATTTTCAAGAAGTTCCTTCGATTCATGGGGCCGGTTTCAAGGGATATGTAATTTGTTATACTCATTATTCTTCCTCCATCAGTATGGTTTGGCTGGCAATGTTTTTAAAATATCAGCGTTTTCCAGGTTCTCAGGCTGCTGCTCCGGTGTTTGTTTGCAGGACCTGTTGTTTTTCTGATTGAAAATTCCTGAATATATTTCGAGGGCATTTTTCGATGCATACTTCTCCACACTCGGCCCCGTATTCTACGCATTTATCATGATCAATCATGATAAGACCATCTTTCAGTTCTACGGCCTTTGCAGGGCAGGCTTTCACACACAATTTACAGGAGATGCATCCAACCCCGCAAACCTGCTTTACCTCTTTTACGCCATCTTTTGTACTGCAGGGAACCCAGACCCTGGCTTTTGACGGGACCAGTTCGATAATTTTTTTCGGGCAGGCGCGAACACAGGTTCCGCAACCCACACAGAGTTCCGCGTCCACCTGTGGAAAGGAATGAACCATGGCAATGGCATCGAACGGGCAGCTTACCGCACATTCTCCCATTCCCACGCAGGCATATCCACATGCGGAAGGCCCGCCAAAAGCCAGATTGGCGGCTGTACACGAGCCGTATCCAATATAACTGAGCTTTTCTTCCACTTTCCCTTCAATGCGCGAACAACGGATTGCGGCAATCATATTTTCTACGGAACCCATCTTCTTTCCGCTGATTTCCGCTACCATCTCTGCCACTTCAGCCTTTCCGGGAAAGCAGAGGTTTGGGGCCACATCCGGTTCATGGACAACTGCCTCAGCATATGCTTCGCACCCTGGGAAGCCGCAGCCGCCTCACTGTGCACCGGCCAGAACTTCCAGGACCTCTTCCACCTTTGGATTGACTTCAACCGCAAATTTGTGCGCTGCAAGGGCAAGACCGATTCCAAAGAAAAGGCCAATGCAGCCCAGAACAGCCATCCCGCCAAGTGCCAGTTTAAATAATATGGGATCCATGTATGCTCCTAAAAAATGGTCATTCCGGAAAAGCCCAGGAAAGAAAGGGCAAAGAGTCCGGCAACTACAAAGGCGATGGGAAGTCCACGATACGTAGGGGGAACAGTAGCTAATTCCAATCTTTCGCGCACAGAAGACATCAAGAAAAGTGCAATGAGAAACCCCAATCCCGCGCCGAGGGCCAGCATGAGACTTTCAAGGGCGTTATAATTGCTGTCTGCAAGGATCAACGGGACTGCGATAATAATACAGTTGGCAATCACAAGGACCAGGTAAACTCCGAATGCCTTGAAAAGGGCGGGGTTTACTTTTCTCAGTATGGTATCCACTGCCTGAACGGAAAGGGAAACGAGACCTATGAAGACCACGATCTGCAGGAAATCAAGCCGGAAGGGCACGAGTATGAACTGGTAAAGGAACCAGGACATCATGGCGCTGACCACCATGACAAGGGTAAATGTAATCCCCATTCCCACTGCAGTGGATTTTTTCTGAGAAGTCCCGAAGAACACGCACAGGCCCAGATACTTTGAAAAGACAAAGTTGTTGATGATCATTGCGCCTATGAGAATGGAAAAGAGATACCCTAAGTAGATCTTTTTTACACTCAGAATGGCGGTCCCCAGCGATTTTCCTTCTGAGGAGATATTGTTCAGGGTGAGCATGTGGGGCTCTTTACTATTAAGGTCGTCTTCGAAAACCAGCGTAACCTGCCTGTTGTCCGGACTCAGAACAATGTTTTTCACCTTGAGCTGAATATCGGGGTCCGGTTTTTCAAAGGCGGAATAATTCCCGGAGTTTTTTGCCCACTCTTCATCCACAGGCCCGGCGAATTCTATGACAATGCTGTTAGCGTCCTTGAAGGCTGTTTTTTTAACAAAACGGTGCTCCGATCCGCAACCGGCAAGAAAGAAGATGCCTATTATTGTGAAAACAACAGGGAACAAAACCCCTTTCTTTTTCATTTGCATGGCTTGTTAACCCCTTTTCTTCCTGTTGTAAACCAATTCCATGTAATTAAACATGGCCATCATGATGCCTACGCAGAAAAAACCTGCCGCGGGGAGTACGAAGAAAAGGAGGGGGCGGAAACCCAGCACATCGTACCCCAAAATGGTGCCCATACCCAGTAACTCCCTTACAAAACCAAGGGCCATCATTCCAAACATGAAACCCAGGCCCATTCCGATGCCGTCCCAGAAAGAAGAGGGAACGGAATTCTTGCAGGCAAACATCTCAAGCCTCATGGTAATAATAGCAAACGCAACGATCAATTTCACGAAAATCCCCATCTCTTTGTAGGCTGCAGGCATGTATGCAGCCAGTACAAGGTCGATTACGGTTACCCATGTGGCAATGGTCAACGTATAGGTGGGGATACGTATCCTCGGGTGAATATAGTCTTTGATGGCCGCGATGGTGCAACTGGAAAAAACCTGCACGAAAAGGACAGCTATCCCCAGCATGATTCCGTTCATGACGGTTGTGCTGATCCCTACAGCCGGACACATGGAAAGAGCCAGACGAAAAATAGGGTTTTCGTTCAGGATGCCGTTGGAGACCAACTGAAAACTGGTTTTTGTTGTTGCAGGCAATGCTTTCCTCCTGACCCGGTGAGCGAACGAGCCCTAAAAGGCGACCGGAATATGTTGGCTCGCGATAATATTGTCCAGTATAGTGATTCTGTAGGCAAACTTTCGGATAATGCCTTTGACGCCCTGGGTAACGGCGTTACTGGAGATGGTGGCCCCGGTGAGGGCATAGATATCCTGGTCCTGATACTTGCTGCGGATGGTGTCGATTACCCCCTTCGGGAGAGGTTCCGCGTTGCTTTCTTTGGTTTCCAGGTATTTCTTGTACTCCTCCGGAAGCGGTTCCTTGATCACTTTGATCTTTTTCACGTTTTCAAGGCTTTTTCCCTTGAACTGATTCTTGAAATAGTCCTGCTCTATTTCTCCCCCGAGGCCGGGATCTTCCTCGTGCTCCATGATCTCCAGGCCGACTATTTTGAAGGACTGGTCGAGGGCCAGCATCACATCGATAAACGTCTTAAACCCCTGGCATTTACCGGGGATCAGGTAGGCCAGACGTTCAGCCCCCAATCTGGCGATAATTGTTTCATCCGCAAAGCTGAATCCCCCAGGCGGCTTCAAAATGGTACGCAATGCCGTTGTACGCTCCTGGGCTTCTGCTGCTTCGTTTGGAGTGATGGGGAGAGTGAAACGATTTACAAACTGCCCATCCAGATCTACCACAATCAGATCATAGCCGACGCCGTCCCCTTTTTCCACGGGCACCATGTATCCAAGTGTCTTTGCGTCTCCGTTTTCCAGCAGATACCTGTATATGGTGTACAGCTTCAGATCAGAGGGGGCCGGACGGCTTTTTGTGTAGCCCAGCAGACCTAACACGGTTTGCTGTACATTGACATGCTCGTTGTGCTTTTTCGCCTTGTCCGTAATAATAAAAACGGACCCCATTACCAGTGCGGCAACAAGGCAAGAAACCGTTAGCCCTATGGTGATGCGAATAATTTCTTTCATTTCTGAGTACCTTTTAGGGGAGCGAACCGCTTGGGTCGGAACCATCCCTCCAATGCGGGAACAAGCGGGTTCATCAGAAGAATCGCATAGCATACCCCTTCCGGGTATCCTCCTTTGATGCGAATAAGAACCGTAAGTGCGCCCACGCCGACCCCGAAAACAATTTTGGCGGTCTCCTGGGACGGGGAGGTCACATAGTCCGTTGCCATGAAAAAGGCCCCCAGCATCACCCCGCCCGACAGGATTGCCAGCAACGGATTACCCGTAAACAGAGTGTCTCCCGCGAATGCCCAGGTAAAGAATCCTACGGAAACAATGACGGATGCCGGGATGTGCCAGGTGATATATCTCTTGTAGATCAGGAAAAGCCCCCCTAAAAGAAGCAGAAAAGAGGAAGTTTCTCCTATGCATCCCGGTCTCCAGCCCAGGAAAAAATCAATATACATGGTTCCAAAGGAACCGAATTTTTCCACGAGGGCTTCCGAGCCGTAGTGTTTCAGGACATAAAGAGGGGTGGCCATGGAAACCGCATCGACCCCGGACCCCATATATTTAAAAATGGACAGGTCTCTGATGGGAGGAAGCCATGCGGAAGTCATTGCTACGGGAAAGGTGGCCATCAGAAAGGCACGGCCGATCAGGGCAGGATTGAAGATGTTGAATCCGATGCCGCCGAGCAGATGTTTGGCAACGTAAACGGCCATGATCGCACCCAGTATGGGAATCCAGTACGGTACGCCGGGAGGGATGATATAGGCCATGAGGAGGCCCGTGATGACCGCACTGCCGTCTTTGATGGTGACTGGCCTGTGCAGAAGTTTCTGGGAAATGGCCTCTACCGCGACGCAGCTTGCTACGCTGACCGCGGTGATAATAAGTGTTTGCACACCAAAGATGAAGACAGACAGAATAAGCGGCGGCAGCAGGCAGGCTACGACTGTCCACATGATCTTTTCCACCGACTCGCCGCTCTTTATGTGCGGGGATAACGATACGGTCAACAGGGGATAATCAGCCATTTGCGATGGTTCCTTCTCTGGTTTTCTTCACTAAAGACTTGGGAAAAACGGACGTCACCTTTTTGATTTCATCTTGGCAAGCCGTATGAATTGCACCAGGGGGCGTTTCGCGGGGCATGTATATGCACAGCACCCACACTCGAAGCATTCGAATACGCCAAACCGTGATGTTTCATCGGCTCTTCCCGCTTCCACATAGATCCCGATCTCATTGGGAGAAAGCCCCATGGGGCAGACATTCAGGCACCAGCCGCAACGGATACACTGGCCATGGGGCTTCGAATTTATCTCCGCATCCGTGAGAAAAAGAACTCCGGACGTGGTTTTGGTTACGGGGATATCCATTGTGGAAACAGCAAAACCCATCATGGGACCGCCCATGACAATTTTGGAGAGCCCTGGTCTGATTCCCCCAAGATAAGAGACGATGTCGCTCAGCCTGGTTCCAATTTTGACAAGGAGGTTCGCGGGCCTGTTAATCCCCCTGCCCGATATGGTCACAATTTTTTCGTACAAAGGCTTTTCATAGACCACCGCATCGTATACGGCTTTTGCAGTTCCCACATTCTGAACGATGACGCCCACATCAAAAGGCAGGCCGAATCCGGGTACGCGGCGCTTGGTGATGCTCTCTATGAGTTGTTTTTCAGACCCTTGGGGGTATTTCACCATGACCGGATCTATAAGGATGCGAGCGCCATTGTCAGGGTTTTCTGAAACGGCCTTTTTCATGGCTTCTATGGCATCAGGTTTGTTGGACTCGATTCCCACATGGCACTCTTTGATCCCCAGAATGCGCAGCATAATTCCGGCGCCTTCGATAACCTGCTCAGGATGCTCGACCATTAATCGCTGGTCGGTAGTGAGGTACGGTTCACATTCCGCGCCATTCAGTATAAGGGTGTCGACTTTGGCTTCAGGAGGGGGGGAGAGCTTTACATGGGTGGGAAATCCTGCCCCTCCAATGCCGACTATCCCTGCTGCCTTGATTTTTTCAAGCAATTGCTGTGAGGGAAGGTCTTCCCAGGGCAGGGCGGAGTAGCTTTTAGGCGCTGCGTCCGGGTCTGTTTCCAGCAGGATGGATGGCGCCTTTACGGATAAAGGGTGTGCTGAAAAACCGATCCCCTTCACTGTTCCCGAGACGCTGGCATGCAGATTTGCACCCAGTCCTTTTTCTACCTTGCCGATCAGGTCTCCCTCTTCGATCAGGTCTTTCTTTTTTACAAGGGGGTTACAGGGGGCGCCAAAATGCTGATGAAGGAGAATTTCAACCTCTTTGGGGGCAGGCATCACTTCTACAGCACAATTTTGACTCAACTCTTTTTCATCGGGCGGGTGTATCCCACCCTTTGGAAATGTCAGCAGTGATTCATTCATATGAGTCTCAGCCTGAGAGGAGGATGATTATAGAAGTCTCAATTCAAGTGCATAATAAAGAATCTTAAAATTTTGTCAACCAATTTCCGGAAGAAAATGTGATTTTAAAATAGGACGTTCAGCCCTGATGGCCGGAGAAGAGTTTTTTAGCCGTCAGGACATCTTTTCTGATCTGATCTGACAGTTCGTCGATGGACGCGAATTTTCTTTCATTTCTCAGGCGTTTTTTGAATCGGATGATAATGTTTTTCCCGACCAGGTCTCTCTCGAAATCGAGGATGTGGGTTTCAACGGAAAAAGGCCCTTTTCCAAAAGTCGGATTGTATCCGATGTTGGTTACCCCTTCAAAAACCGTGTCATCAATGACCACATGAACGGCATAGACCCCCACCCTGGGGACCAGTTCATCTATCGGGTCAAGATTTGCCGTGGGAAAGCCTAACAGTCTGCCTCCCCTGTTCATTCCTTTGATGACCTGCCCGGAAATCTGGTAATCCCTGCCCAACAAAAGTTTTGCGTCGGGGAGATTGCCCTCCTGAAGCAGTTCTCGAATAGCGGTGCTCGACACCAGTCTGCCTCCAATGTGTACCGGTTCCGCCACATGAACAAGGAATCCGCCGGTCTGTCCCATCTCCTTGAGAAGTTCGATATTGCCCTCACGTCCTCTCCCAAAGCTGTAGTCGTATCCCACCACGATTTCCCTTATCCCGATCCCGTCAAGCAGAATATTCTGTACGAATTCGCGGGCGGAAATGGATGCGAAATTTCTTGTGAAGGGAATGCAGAAGATGATTTCGATGCCTGCGGCCTTTATGAGACTCAGTTTCTGTTCAGTAGGGGTGATGAGGGGAGGGCCGTTGCCCGGTTTCATGACTTTCAGGGGATGAGGATCAAAGGTAATGACCACAGATTCGCCGTTGATCATTGCCGCCCGCTGCTTTACCATGTCAAACAGAGTCAGGTGTCCCCTGTGAACGCCGTCAAAATTTCCGATAGTGGCTACCGGGTTTCTTAAAGGGTTTACCGTTTGTGCGAAGTCGAAAAATACAGACATTGCCGATGTGGTGCTCCATGAAATTATTGGTAAAAACTGTTGACAAACAGAATCAAATATCTTAACATCGTCGTGTTAAAAGATCAACCCAATTTTTGCCGAAGTGGCGGAACTGGTAGACGCGCTAGGTTCAGGGTCTAGTGAGTGTATGCTTGTGCGAGTTCGAGTCTCGCCTTCGGCACCATGTATGGAAAAAGGCTGTAATCTTTACCGGTTACGGCCTTTCTTTTTTTTTGAGGATGCGGGGAGTATCCGTTTGAAGGGTGATTGATGCACTTGTGGTGGAGATTACTTCGTATTATTATTGTTCCTTGTTTGGTATTTCCGGCCGGTAATGAATACCGTGACGAGGCCAACTACAGTTGCACCAACAACAATCAAGTTGGTGCGCTACATCCACCTCAATCCCTTAAAAGCGG
>BS_KBA_SWE02_21mDRAFT_10000723_pt1 | contig 12500 bp, 10 predicted proteins | sample BalSeasSWE02_21m_FD_9196 | JGI IMG/M metagenome (IMG submission 9196)
CTAAAAAATGCAGGCACCCTTTATTTGAGTTTTGTAGAAGGCGATGATAGTAAATCGGGGTATCAAGTTGGCAGTAGTGGTGATAAAATGTACTTTTACTATCATCCTTTAGACGTGTTGCAAGAAACCCTTAAAGCACATTGTTTTAAAACAGAGCATCTCATTCACAAACAATATACTAAAGCTGATAATACAGTAGAAATTCATACCATAATAATTGCTAGCAAAATCTCTGACAACTAATTACAAGGAGAACCAATCACCAACAATCTCCTGTTCAATGTTGGAGTTCCCTTTGTGTATAAATTCATTTTTTATGGCATTGTAAGTGTACTCTTTTTGCCATTCCTTAAAGTTTTTGGCCACCTCTTTTATAGCGTCACAAATAAATTCTATTTCGGCATTCGTCATGGTGGGGTGAATAGACATTCTAATCCATCCCGGACGTTCCATTAAACAGCCTTCCAGTATTTTTTGTTCAATAGCTCTGGAAGTTAGTTGATCTACGTGCAGCAAATAATGGCCATAGGTGCCTGCACAGGAACAGCCTCCTCTGGTTTGAACGCCAAACCGGTCATTTAATAGTTTAACCACTAAATTATAATGAGCATCTTCAATAAAGAAAGAAAATACGCCAAGCCTTTCCGTATGCTCTGGTGCAAGAATTGTGAGATTCTTGATGCCAGAAAGTTTTTTAAAAATAAGGGCATTCAGTTCATGCTCTCTCTCTAAAATGTTTTTTATACCCATTTGCTCTTTGAGTCTAATAGCTAGAGCAATTTTTATTGCTTGTAAAAACCCTGGGGTTCCGCCATCTTCTCTTGTTTCTATATCATCAATATAGTCATGGTTTCCCCATGGGTTTGTATAAGATACAGTGCCCCCTCCAGGATTGTCTGGCACCAAGTTTTTGTATAGTTTTTTGTTAAAAATTAAAACCCCGGAAGAGCCTGGCCCCCCCAAAAACTTATGTGGCGAAAAGGTAATAGCATCTAAATATTGCGCTTCATCTTCCGGATGCATATCAATTGCCACATAGGGTGCAGAACAGGCAAAATCAACAAAGCATAATCCGTTATTTTGATGCATTATCTTGGCTATTTCATGATAATTTGTTCTGATGCCGGTAACATTAGAACACCCTGTAATAGCCGCTATTTTTAAAGGCACGTGTTGATACTTATCTAATAAAAACTCCAGGTTTTTTAAACAAGGTAAGCCTTGCTCATTTGATTGTATAACTTCAACCTTTGCAATAGTTTCCAGCCAGGACGTTTGATTAGAGTGGTGTTCCATATGAGACACAAATATGATGGGTCTTTTTTCATCAGGAACCTGGGTATGGTCTTTCAGGTTTTCATTGAGCCTAATACCAAGAATACGCTGGAATTTATTAATGGCACCTGTCATGCCGGTTCCAACGGTAATTAACACATCATCCTTTGAAGCGTTCACGTGTTTTTTAATAATGTTTCTGGCATCATGATACGCCATGGTCATGGCCGATCCTGTTACAGAGGTTTCGGTATGTGTGTTGGCCACAAAAGGACCTATTTCATTTAATAATTTATCCTCAATGGGTCTATACAATCTGCCACTCGCGGTCCAGTCAGCATAAATGATTTTTTTCTTGCCATAAGGCGATTCAAACTCCTGATCGATACCAACAATATTTTTTCTGAAAGTTGAAAAATACGTTTCAAGATTCGTGCTTTTTTCCTTTTCCTTGGCCATTACCCATTTATTTATATTCTAAAATAATAAAGAATTCCCTTAATCGTTAAAATTTGAAATCCCTTCTGTTAACCACCTATAGTATTCATCAACATCCGGCGTATATGCAATGGGGTCAATTAAATTTTCTTCGTCATGATTCATCAATACATAAAATGGCTGGGAGTTGGCTTTGTATTTAACAGCTTGTAACTCGCTCCATTTTTGACCAATATATTTTAACTGTTTCCCTGGTTTTAATTTTGACTCTACAACATCCTGAATATCCAACTTGCGTTTATCATCGACGTAAAGTGATATTAACACCACCTTATTTTTTAAAATGTCCAATATCTGTGGCTCTGGCCAAACATTTTGTTCCATCTTTCTGCAATTCACACATGCCCACCCTGTAAAATCAATCATTACAGGTTTACCAACTGCCTTTGCATAAGCCAAGCCCTCATCATAATCATTAAAAGCTAAAATATCATGAGGCGCCAACAAATGAGCCCCTTCCGGTAAATCTCCGTGAATACTGTTTGTAGAAGACCCTATCTCATTCAGTTTTAAGAACCCTACACCATACGGTGACTCACTATAGTTTTGTGGTGGCGGAAAAGCACTGATTAAGTTTAATGGTGCTCCCCAAAGTCCGGGAATCATATAAATAGTGAATGATAATACAATTAGGCCTAAACTAAGTCTTCCTACAGAAATATGAGTTAATGGTGAGTCATGTGGTAATTGAATTTTTCCAAAAAGATAGAGNGCTAAAGTTCCGAAAATGGCTATCCATATGGCCAAGAAAACTTCACGTTCCAAAATATGTGTTTGCAATACTAAATCGGCCTGAGAAAGGAATTTAAAAGCTAAAGCTAATTCTAAAAACCCTAATACCACTTTTACCGTATTTAACCAGCCTCCTGATTTTGGTAATGAATTTAACCAGCCAGGAAAAGCAGCAAATAGCGCAAAGGGTAATGCAATGGCGAGTGAAAAACCTAGCATACCAATAATAGGGGCCAGTCCACCTTTTGAGGCTGCCTGCACTAACAAAGTCCCAACAATAGGTCCTGTACACGAAAATGACACAATCGCCAAGGCCAGTGCCATAAAGAAAATGCCAATAAGTCCGCCCCTATCGGCTTTTGAGTCTACTTTATTCGCCCATGAATTTGGCAACATAATTTCAAAAGCACCCAAAAAGGATACCGCAAAAACAACTAAAAGCAAAAAGAAAATGATATTAAACCATACATTGGTGGCTAATGCATTTAAGGCATCGGCCCCAAAAACAGCGGTTACCGCAGTGCCTAAAAGTACATATATTACAATGATAGAAATTCCGTAAATGATAGCGTTTTTAATACCTGCCGCCTTCGTTTTGCTTTGCTTTGTGAAAAAACTCACGGTCATAGGTATCATAGGAAACACACAAGGTGTTAATAAAGCCGCAAAACCAGACAGAAAAGCAATAAAGAAAATACCCCACAGGCCTTTTGTGGATTCCTTTTGAGTTGACAATGACTCTATAGTATCAGTTTTTATATTTTGCTCATCAGTACTGGTGGTTATGGCATTTTTGGATTCTGATAAATTGAAAACTAGCTCAACTTCTGTTGGAGGTAAACACCTGGAGTCATCGCAAACCATAAATTCAACAATTCCATTAACCGTAGTTTCTTCTCCTAAAACCTCCATTTTTTGGACAAAAATTGCTGATTTTTCAAAAAATTTAATTTTCATTTGAAAAACCGGATCATCCACAGTATGCCCTTCTTCTTCAGAAGTATTGTCAATAAACTTAAAAGCACCGTTAAAATCATCATATATAAATGATGTTGGAATTGGGCCGTCTTCAGGCACATTTTGTGAATACAAATGCCAGCCTGATTCAATAGTTGCTTTTGAAATTAATTTATATTCTGTATCTGATACTTTTTCAACGGAAGTTGACCATTTAACCGGTTCAAGAATTTGTGCTTGTCCCAGCCAAATTGTTAAAAGGGCAATAAATAAAATTACTTTTTTCATTATTTACTCATTAATTCATCAAAAATAACGGTTTAAGCCGTCAAAAAGAATAATTTAAGATAGTTTTATTATAAAGCTATAATTTCTTTGTCAAGCCATAAGAATCTTTGATTAATCCAATTTCTAAGATAATTAATCTCTGTGAGAGAGCATCTCTTATGTAATTATTTGGCCAAACAAATTCATTCAGAACGGGCCATTTTTCAAAATTTGCTTCTACAGCTTCAGAGGCATTAAGCAATTCTGTATAACGATCTATTTTGTTTAATATGGCTCGATTTGAAAAGGCCCAATGCGCAATTACTGCCAGCGCCCCTTTAATTGAACAACAAAAACAGGACCGGTTAATAATCGATCCCTCCAAAACGGTATCTGGCAAAAATCATTTGAACAACGTTCATTAAATTTATAAGCTGTTAGTTATTAAGCTAACCTGAGGCAATTCAGTTTTAATAATGGGCAGATTTTCTTTATTTCAGGTATAAAAACCAACCAAAAGAAACCTAAGTGACGTTTTCATAATAACTTGGTTTAAGATGTAAAGGTATTTCAATTTTAAAACAGGATTTCAATTTGTGGTTGCATTATTGCCAGGTCACTGCTCTGTTAAAACAACTAAAATATATACACAGATACCCAATATATCATTCATGATCCTTAAAGATTTACTATCTTAGACACGTAATGAGTCTAATCACTTTTTATAAAACTGGATTGAATTTAGTAATAAAAAAAATGTAATATGAACAAACTATGGGGTTATTTCCCAAGGACAATTTCCATAAAACAAGCATCAGATACAGGCATGGCTGCGGTGCTCCTTTTATTATTAATTGGCCTGTTTTCACATAACGGTTTTTATTATAAAATAGCCATTCCTGTCTTAATTATTAATATGGTCTTCCCGATGTTTTATTATCCATTGGCAATTATTTGGCTTGGATTATCACAATTATTAGGAACCTTTGCGTCAAAAATTATTTTAACAATCATATATGGTATCCTGGTTGTTCCGGTCGGTGTATTCAGAAGACTCCTTGGCAAAGATTCATTACAATTATCAGAATTTAAAAAAGGCAATCACTCTGTTATGCAGAAACGAAATTATACTTTTGTGTCAAAAGATATTGAAAACCCTTATTAAAAAAATTAAAGTTTATTCATGGAATTCTTAAGAGACCTTTGGGCTTTTCTAAAAGTCCGCAAAAAATTTTGGTTATTACCAATAATTATAGTGCTGTTAGTATTTGGCGTATTAATCGTATTAACCAGTGGTTCGGCAATAGCACCATTTATTTATTCCATATTTTAAGCTTTTAATGTTGGAATTATGACCACCGCTATTCTTGGCATTTCCGCCTATTACCATGACAGTGCAGCCGCTATAATTATTGATGGAGAAATAATTGCAGCAGCCCATGAAGAACGTTTCACAAGAAAAAAACATGATTCTTCTTTCCCTATAAATGCTGCAAAGTATGTTTTAAGTGAAGCCGGAATGGAGTATAATGATTTGACTGCTATTTCATTTTATGATAAACCCTATATTAAATTTGAAAGGTTGCTTGAAACCTATCATGCCTTTGCTCCTGTTGGCTTAAAAAGTTTTCTTTCAGCGGTTCCTGTTTGGATAAAGGAAAAACTTTTTATGAAAAAAATGTTAAGAGAGGAGTTAAAGCGTTTAGGAAACAAAAAAATACCCATTTTATTTCCCGAGCATCATTTATCGCATGCTGCCAGTGCCTTTTATCCTTCTCCTTTTAAAGAGGCTGCCATTTTAACCATTGATGGTGTTGGAGAATGGGCAACAACTGCTATTGGCTATGGCACAGATAATACTATTAAGATAATTAGCGAATTACATTTTCCTCATTCAGTAGGTTTGCTATATTCTGCTTTTACACAGTATTGTGGATTTAGAGTCAATAGCGGCGAATATAAGTTAATGGGGTTGGCACCTTATGGAGACCCTGATTCTCAACAAACAAAAAACTATAAGGAGAAAATATTAGGTGAAATGGTAGATATACGTGAAGACGGGTCTATTTTACTTAATATGAAATATTTCAAATACGCTACCGGCTTAAAAATGTTCGCTGATAAAAAGTGGACCCATTTATTTGGAATTCCTCCCAGAAATGCGGAATCAGAGATTTCTCAGGAATACATGAATATGGCTCTGGCTATACAACAAATTACTGAAGAGATTGTTTTAAAGCTGGCAAAAACTGCAAAAGAATTAACTAAAAGTGATTATTTGGTAATGGCTGGCGGAGTGGCATTAAATAGTGTGGCTAATGGCAAGTTATTAGAATCGAAATTATTTAAAGACATATGGATACAACCCGCTGCAGGTGATGCCGGTGGGGCTCTTGGAGCGGCCTATCTTGGTTGGCATTTATGGAAAGGAGAGAAAAGACAAGTTAATAACCAGTCAGACGCGATGAAAGGGGCCTATTTAGGTCCTGAATTTAATAATAAAGACGTTTTAGGGGTTATAAGAAAGTATAATGCTCAATACAAATATTTTAAAACTTTTGATGAGTTAACAAAAGTTGTCGCTGAAAAAATTTCTGAGGGTAATGTGATAGGGTGGTTTCAGGGGCGAATGGAGTTTGGGCCCAGAGCTTTGGGTAACAGAAGTATTCTTGGAGACGCCAGAAACCCTGAAATGCAAAAGAAAATGAACCTGAAAATTAAATATAGAGAAGGATTCAGACCATTTGCTCCCACAGTATTAGAAGAAGACATTCAAGATTATTTTGTTGTGAATTGTCCATCTCCTTACATGTTGCACGTGATACCTGTAAAAGAGGAACGTCTAAAAAAATTGCCAGATGATTATAGAGAGATGGAACTCTATAAAAGGTTGTATCAACTGCGTTCTGATATTCCCGCTATTACTCATATTGATTTTTCAGCAAGAATACAAAGTGTGAACAAAAACACGAATCCAAAATATTGGAGTTTGATAGATGAATTTAAAAATCAAACCGGATATGGCGTTATTGTAAATACAAGTTTTAACGTTCGTGGAGAGCCAATAGTCTGCACTCCTGATGATGGATTTAGGTGTTTTATGCGAACAGAAATGGATTTTCTGGTCATTGGTAATTACTTATTTGATAAAAATCAACAGAAAACATTGATTAATGATGATAATTGGAGAGAAAAATTCAAATTAGATTGAGTTATAATTTATACGATATGCATACATATGGCCTAATGAGAATTTGAGAGTATTTCTTCTGCTTAGTTGATTATTGACCTAACGCTTTTTGCGCACGAGCGAGATTAGCAGTTGCGGCCTCGTAATCAGGATTTAGTTGTACAGCCTTGGCGAACATTTCATATGCAGCTCTGTGATTCCCGCTTTGACCGAGTAGCGTCCCCAGGTTATTGTATGATTCGGCATGGTTTGGATTCAGCTTCAGTGCAGTCCGATAAGCCATTTCTGCTTGCTTATTCTTCCCAAGGGCCTGCAGCACAATACCTAAATCATAATGTAAATTGGGCTGCTTAGGATCTAGACGCATGGCTTCTTCCAGCTCTACCAGCGCTTGGTTCATACGGCCAAGCTCAGACAGGAGCACACCCAATTTGTGATGTATGATGGCGTTCCACGGGGCTAGACGAGCGGCCTCCCTAAATTGAGTTATTGCAGCTTCCCTATCACCTGATCGCCAAAGTAGAATCCCTTCTTGAGCGTGGGCATCACTGTCGTCCGGAATCATAGATGAGGCAAGGTCAATAAGACGCTTGGCCTCCTCATTCTTTCCTCCCCACATCAACACTTTAGATAGGTTCCTAAGCGCAATAGCATGCGTTTTCTTGTCCAGACTGTTTTTTAGTTCACTGCTGATTTCAGCAATTTTATCTTCATTCCACGTCGGGGACTGAGTGACGATTCCCTCCCGTAACATCTCCTTAACAATAGACAGTGCCAGCAGTCGATTGCCATCAATAGTTGGATGCACGTGGTCTAAGAACAACTCTGATCCTGGGATTCCGTTAGGCGAGTGTTCATCAACGATCCCTACAAAGTCAACAAACCCTGTGTTTTTAATCCGTGCAACATCAGTTACAATCTTACGGACAGGAGTCAAAGCCCGCAATGGGCAAACGTCTTCGTCTCTACTCTGCGTGAATGCTTTTCTCGCTTCATCTATATGGCCGAGAGCTAAGAGAGCTTGTCCATTTAAGTACAGCAATTCGGGATCGCGCCCATCTATAGCCAGTGCATCTCTGACAATCGCTTCTGCACGGACCTCATTACCTTCGCCTAGTGCCTTAGTCGCTGCCAGCTTGAGGGTGTTGACCTGACTTATGTTTATAGTACTCAGATTGTCACTGGGCTCTGATTTAAAAGGAGAAAAGTCTCCAATGTTGGATGCCGGTGTAACAAATATCATCCTGGCCCCAGCCTTCTCGCTAATGTGAGTCATGCGCAATAAGCTGGTTTGGTAGTCATCAAGTATGGCATCACGCATCACGTCATCCCTGTGGTAGTCATCTGGCCCAACAGAATGATCTAGCAATGCTGTCACCTCTGTAGGAAGTACGGCATCACGCTTGTTGATGAGATCAGAAAGCAGACTATATACTCGTGTCCTTGAGGCTAGTACCGCGAGGCTGCGAAAAAACTTGGGGACTTTCAGAAGTTTATTGTACGTTCGGGATTCAAGGAACTCATTATGCCCAGAATAAACAATGAATAGGTCTGGTTCATAATCTGCGAGTTCTTCCATAAGTCTGGCTGCGCGATAACTCGCATAGCTAATGCCTCCCGCATTGACGACTTCCCAGTTACGAGTAGGGTCAACAGCAGGAAGGAAACGTCGCAACCAGCCACAAAACGAGGTGCGGTCATCATAAGGACGTCCATAGGTTGTTGATCCACCAATACAAAAAATGCGGGTCACATTTTTAGCCTTTTTAGCCGGAAAACTTTGCATGTTAAACCACTCCATCTTGTTTGATGCCGTACTAAAGATTTGCTCTCCATTAGGCTGGGCGTGTTTGAGAAACAACGGAGCATAACCCGCAAATCCAACTGCGGGATCGGTTCGCTCATAAAGAGATTTTACTCCAGCCGCCATTAGGATCAGCTCGATCAGGATGAAAAACACTAAGGCAACACCGCAGCCTAACACAAGATTCTTTATAAAATGAGTCTTCATAAGCACTTTTCAAGGAATGATTCACAAACATTTAATACAGACACTAAACTGTTACAAATTATGGATGCCTTTTTACGGTCAAACATTTTAAGTGATTTTTTTGCAGATAATATGCGCGTTCTATTAACAGAAACCCGTATAAAAGCAAATTTACAAATATTAAATCATACCCCAAAAATGATAGTGTAGAAGTTTAAACCATGTTGGTGCTGAAATTTATGCATAGCTACAGATAGGTTAAAGGATGATTTAAAGGTGTGTAGTGTGGATGAGTTAAAATCAAAAATAACTATTCAAAGACTTTAAACACCTAACTTTTGTCATACAATACTCTCAATGAGTTGGCTATATAGCTAATTAAAAGAAAATGGTAATGAGGAACAAAAGCTCCTATTATCCCGTTAACATACCTTAAAATATGTATATTTATTGGTATATAACCAGTTAGCCACAAGCTGAAAAAACAAAATAATTACCATATTGGTAACTTTTTTATTATATTTGCGACAAACAAGTATAATGTGCGAGTAATAGCTAAACGAACTTTACGAGACTTTTGGGAAAAACACGCTGATTGTGAGGAACAATTGAAATCCTGGTATAGAGAAACCGAAAAATCCGAATGGAAAAATATCAACGATTTAAAGAATGAATATCCAAGTTCTAGTATTTTAAAAGATAATCGGATTGTTTACAACATCAAAGGTAATAATTATCGCTTGATTGTAAAATTCAACTTTGAATACGGAATATGCTGGATAAGGTTTATTGGAACTCACGCAGAATATGACAAAATTGACGCAAATAACATCTGATTATGAAAATATTACCGATTAGAAACGAAAAAGACTTTCAAAATGCACTCAACAGACTTGAGGACATTTTTGATGCAAAAAAAGGAACGGAAGAAGGAGATGAATTGGAAATCCTTTCAATCTTAATTGACCAATACGAAAATGAGAATTTCCCAATCGGAATGCCAGACCCAATCGAGGCAATTAAGTTCCGAATGGAACAAATGGGAATGAATCAAAAAGATTTAGCAGAAGTAGTTGGCTTTAAAAGCAGAGTAAGTGAAATTCTAAATAAAAAAAGAAAACTGACTTTGAATATGATAAGAAAACTTAACACCAATCTACATATTCCAACTGAAGTTTTAGTTCAAGATTATTAAAAATAAAGCCAGTAGCTAACACCGTGTAAAAATAATTGCTTGGTTCTCGCCTACGTGGAAAATACTTCGGATTTTCCTCTGGTTCGTTCCATTTTTAGTAAGTTAGTTGCTCGCACGCGCAACTATCCTTACACAAACACGTTGCCCATAATTACTGAAATGAAATACCAAATAAAATTTTTTAGAAAAATTCGTCAAAACTTGCTTTCAGAAGGTAAAATTGGAAAGTATTTAAAATATGCTTTTGGAGAGATTATTCTTGTTGTTATTGGAATTTTAATTGCACTAAGTTTCTAGGCTTGATTTAAAAAAGCTTTAAATAATATAATTGGCATAAAAATTGTCCAAAACACAAATGAATAATATTAAAACCAATAATAACTAAATTTTAATGACATGAAAAAAATCAAACTCACAATTCTATTTTTAGTATTAGCAGTGGTTTCTAATGCGCAAAATGTACCTGTGACATGGAAAAAAGATTTTACAGGAGCTATTAAATGGCAAAAAGTTTCTGCTCTTGGTCATTATCTTGTTGGAACAAGCAATGCTTTATTGTATGTTGATCAGGATACCGGTAAAATAATATGGAGTAATCCTGGATTTAAAAATTTAAATGAAGGTGATGTATCGCAAGCAGGTAATTCCCCTCTTATTTCAGTTAATCAAGGAACAACAGTAAATATGATTGATCCCTTTTCTGGCGAATCGAAATTTGATTCAAAAAAAGCAGGTATTAACGAAATAAAAGACCAAATGATTATGTACAATTCTAATGCTATTTTAGTTTCAGGCCGTACATACTATAACAAAGATATTTTAATACTTTCTTCTCTAACAAATGGTGAAACTCTTTGGAAACTAGAGGACGATTTTGGCAGATTAATTACTGCTAGTGATGTATCAAGTTCTGAAATTCTTATCGTTACCCTATACAACAACTACAAGATAAACACACAATCTGGTAAATTAATATGGAAAAACGACACCTCTGACGCAAACAAAGAATTAAACAAACTAGGAGCTCTTGGAGGTTTAATGAAACAAGCCGCTGCTAATGTAGCTCAAGATATGGATTTCAATATTCAATTCTACAAAAACCCTTTTGAACCTATATTTTATATTGCTTCAGAAAAAGAAGGAAGAGCAAAAACCAATGGTTTTTCATCAAGTGTATCAAATGGAGGTCCTACTTACCACACCACTTATCGGCTTTTAGTTTAAAAGACGGCAATAGAATATGGGAAAAGGATTTAGATGTAAATGGAAAAATGGGACAATTGTATTTTTACGAAAAAGGATTAGTTATTTTACCTGATGATGACTTAAATACAAAAATAAATTTATATGATTACAATACCCAAGAAGGCCTATGGGGTAAAAAAGGAAAAGGACTTAAAATTAAAGGTGGTGTATACGACTATTTAGAAATAGGGAAAGGACTTATATTAATTTCTAAAAAACCTAACAACAAAAATTATATAACATTCCTTGATTTAAATTATGGAAGTTTAGCATTTGAAGATCCTATAAAAATTGAAGGTGAAGTGTTATTTGGAGAAATGACTCCTAGCGGCTTACTTTATATGACTTCTAGTGAAGTTAATGTTTTAAATATTTCGTCTGGAAAAACAATTATTGATAAAGAAATAAGAACAAATCCATCACTTATCGATCAAAATGAAGACCTACTATATGCTTTCGATAATTCAAGTTCAACTATAAAAATTTTAGACAAAAAAACCGGATTAGTACGCAAATTAGGTAATGCTATTAATTTTGAAGGAAAAGAATTTCCTTCGTCTATAAGCATCCGAGACAATGGTATTTTAATTTCTTCTTCTCAAAATTTAGCACTTGTAGATTACTCAGGCAAAACAACCTTTCAAACCTATCTTGAAGCTCCTCGTGAACCCGGAATTATAAGAGCGCTTCGTTATGCCCAAGCAATAAGAGCTGCTTATATAGGCGCTGTATCTTATGCTGGAGCGGCGGCATACCAAAGTGCTGCAAATGATATAAGCAAAGAAAATCAAGCAGCTGGGACTATGGTTTCAGGTATAGGTATGGCATATGAAGATTTAGGAAATCAAGCTACCGACTTTGCTAAAAAATCATGGCAAATGGCTAATGCAAGACTTAAAGCCACAAAAGAGGCGGATGATTATGTTGTTATTTTAAGCCCAGTTGAAAAAACCAACTATTTAATGAAAGTAAGCAAAAATACAGGTAAAATTGAATCAAGAATAGATTTAGGAAAAGATAGAGAACCATCATATGCTTTGGACGGCGTTACTGGAACTGTTTTTTACCAAACTAATACCAATGAAATAACAAGTTATAAATTTTAACCAGAAGATAGAATCCCAAAGAAATAAATATACTGGGTTTAACTT
>BS_KBA_SWE02_21mDRAFT_10000724_pt1 | contig 12493 bp, 11 predicted proteins | sample BalSeasSWE02_21m_FD_9196 | JGI IMG/M metagenome (IMG submission 9196)
GTGCTGAGTACCATAAAATCATATTCGTACAAATTCACAATTTTGTTTCTAAGTGACACATTTGATATGATGTCCAAACCTTTCGTTTTTAATGTCGAATAGGCTGTGTATATCGGATAAGGACTCCGCCAACCTCTTAACTGCCGAAACGCGCTATCTAATTCACTATTATAAGGTAAATCTACTTTGATATAGCTCTCTATTTTTTCGAATTGATAAATCGTATTTAAATTGTTAAGGGTGTCTTTTTTGAAATTATTTAATGTGACTTCTAAATTTGATTTTAATTCAAGTAAAAGATTTAATTCTTCTTTTTGAAGTTTTCGATTTTCATTCCAGTTATTTACTTGAACCGCAAGTAAAATTCCTGCCATTACCAAAATAATTTCTCCAATCGCATAAATCAGATATTTACTGAATTTCGTGCCGGCCGAAGCCTTGGCGTAGGAGGGGTTTTCAGTTAGTAAATTTTGTCTAATTTTTCTAAAGAATTTTATCATTGGTTAGCGGTTTGTCATAGTGCCTGCTACATAGCTTTAGCGAAGTAGCAATGAAGCACAACGGTCTCAGCTATGAGTAGTTGCGTGGGTTATCACTTAACCTTGCAAGTACACACAAAACTGAAAATCCGCGAGAATTTTCAGAAGTAGGCGTGAACAAGCAACCTGCCTGCCGGCAGGCAGGTTAATTATAGCCATTGTTGTGCTTTCGTTATTTTCTTAAAGAATTTAATCATTTTTCATATCTTCTTCCATTAGAGAAATTATTGATTGACAATCATTTCGAGCTTTTTCTACTAGAGGAATGAACAATGTTAAGTTAAAATCTAACAGATTAACAAAGCTTTTGAAATGTCGATCTTTCATAAAATAGTCAGCATCTTTTTTATAGATTTCAACGTCTTTACTTTTAGAGAATGACTCTTCTCTTTTTTCTAAAGAGAACCCTGTATCAGCAATGAATAACCCATTAAGTTCTATATGATTCATTGTTAATGCACTGTACGAATAGACACTTTTATCTTCGTAAATATGTTCTTCTATAAATTTAATATATTGGTATGAGCTTCGTAAATCCAGCAATCCATTTTTTATTTCCTCATTTGTAATTAAACTTAAGTGAGATGAGTTTAGCACTTCTTCCAAGGTATTTGAATTTGGTATAAATCTATAAGAAGGGAATAAATAATAAAAGTGACCGTAAAAGGAATCAAGGACATAATCATTAGTTTCAATCATATTATGCAATGCTTTTGCACTAGCGCTTTGCTTTTTCCTAACATTAATTAAGTTATCTAATTGTGCTCGGTCTTTTTTCAAATCACTAACAAAACCAGATAAATACTTATCAGTGATTGCTTGTTCTTTTTTTGTTTCATTCAAGTTATTTATTTGTAATGCTATTAAAATTCCAATAACCACAAGGATTATTTCTCCAATGGCATATTTTAAATACCTGCCTGTCCGGTAGGCAGGCTTTCCAGTTTTGTTTTCCATAAGCAAGTTTTGGCGGATGTTTCGGAAGAGTTTAATCATTTATAATTGATATTCATTTTTCAGTATGGTTATTATTTCCTGTGCGTCTTTCATTATTCGCGGCATTTCGAAGAATGCTCTATCTTCATAATTATCCTGAATTAAGATAAATGTATTTGTAAATTCTCTTATTAAAGCAATATCATAGCTTATGAGTTTAAGGTCATTAGATTTTGAATCTTGATATTCTTTTGTACTAAATAAACTTTTTAAGGGCATTTTCTCTTTATTGTCCAGATTCATTTTATTAAAATAGGGAGAATTAAGATTAATAATCTTGGAGATAAGTACAAAGGCCTTTTCGTAATTGGCCTTGTCGAAGCTAAAATCTTCATCCAAGTGTTTTGAAAANGATTCATAGGTCACTAATTTTTTTGAAAGACTGTCATTATCTATATANCTCAAACTTCCAGAACTTTTAAGTTCTTCAAAAGTTGACCGATTCCATTTAAAGGGACGATAGAGCATGTCTGTTGNGAGTATAAATAAATCGGAATTGGATAATTCGGTAACTTTAGTGACACTTGTATATTGTTTTAAGCTATCAATAGCCTCATAACTTTGTTTGGCCTGAGACAGGCTCACCTTTAACATTTTAATGTCATTTTCAAAATCTTCGATCAATGATTTTGCATATTCTTTAATCCGTTTTTGTTCTATGCGACTTTCATTCCAGTTATTGACTTGTAGGGCAATTAAAATTCCAATCACCACAAGGATGATTTCGCCAATGGCATATCTAAAATATTTTAGTGGCTTATCGTCATCTGCCATTTTCTTACGTATTTTCCTAAAAAATGGAATCATATTAGTTTGGTATAGTAAATGAAGCACAACGGTTCGGCTATGAGTAGTTGCGCCTGCCTGCCGCAGGCAGGTGGTTTAGCGCCTAATTTAGCAAATAAAAACCAAATCTGCCTGCCGGCAGGCAGGTTAATCATACACGTTGTTGGCATTTCGTTATTTTATTGCAAATTATGTTCATTTACCAATTTCTTTATCAATTAAATCAATTACACCCTGAACTTCTGTTTTTAAACTAGATTGAATTCTTATAAAATTATTACATAAATCTATAGTAAATTTGAGAACTTGTTTGTGTTTTATATTATTAATGAATTCAGTATAATTTTTTGGTGCAGCAGAAGATCTGTATTCAAATGATATGAATTCAGACATAAACATTGGTTTAATATAGTCAGTATAATGACTTACCAAATATGTGTTTTCAAATGTTTGATATTGTTTAAATTGATTTGAATATAGGTCAGATACTGCGTTTCTCAACGAGTCGTTAGAAATTAGCTCCATTCCGTTTTGCTTAAGAGTTTCATAAGTTGTTTGATTAATTGAGAATGTAATAAATGGATAAAGCATTGAAAAGTGATAATCCAGAGAATCATTATAAGCTATATTGTTTTCAATATGATAAATAATAACTTCATTCGATTTTTTACAATTTTTTAGACTTATAATATTGCCACTAATATCATTTAAGTTTTGATATAAATCTTTCCGTAGTTCCATTAGTGATTTTACTTCTTTATACTCACTTTTTCTGTTTTCATTCCAAGTATTAATTTGTAAGGCCAATAAAATCCCAATTACAACAAGAATAATCTCGCCAACGGCATACTTTAAGTACCTGCCTGTTCGGTAGGCAGTCTTTCCAGTCTTTCCTGTTTCCATAAGGTCGTAGCGAATTTTATTAAAGAATTTTATCATTGGTTAGTGGTTTCTGATAATGAAGCACAACGGTTTTTTATTAGATTTGTGCGACTGAGAAATCGGAGATTTTTCGGACGTAGCAAATTGTTTGTCGAATGTTTGTCGGTTTGTTATTTAGTTTAAATGTAAGCCTAAATTTTTAAGAGTTGTTGGCAATAGTAATTTCTACTAGAAGCTATTTAGAAACCACAAATGTTTTTAGCATATTTTTACTTAATGCATTTGGGACTTCAGATATTAGTGCATAATTTCCAGTCACCAGAGTTGCTGTGAAATAGCCCGTATTCCCTGCAGGCATATTATTAACGCCTCCTAGAAAAGTAAATCCGGCAGGTGCAGGTTCGATGAGTCCTTTTGGATTAACCCAATTCATCCATTTTTCTAAATCTTCAAGATTAACATTTTCGTCTAGCTTAACAAGATTAATATCATGACCTGCGAAATTTTCATGAACTATTTGATCTTTAAATAACACGGAAAACGTGTGCTCTCCAGAAGTTATGGAATCATTAAATACAATACCTTCTGTACTCGAAATATCAATCTTAATATCAGCTAATAATTCTTTGCTGCCTGAATCAATATTTGAAACATCAAATTCTTTAAACATACCCATGGAACTATGGAATACACCGTTACTCATTTTAACATAACACTCTATAAAATAATGTCCTGGTTTTAAATTAAACATTGTTTCTGAGGTATGTCCCGCAGAGATTAAACCTGAACCACCTAAAATTATAACCTCACCAAACCATTCTGGGAGTTTCCCAAATTCGGCAAACGCTTCTTCATTCTTTCGTTCATTAATCAGTTTCATACCATTATCAAAGTATGGGAGTATCAGGTTCTTTACATCTTCCATTGTTTTTCCATCGGGGTATTTTTCTACAGTAAAAAAATGTGTTTGAGGAGATAGATTCTTATAACGAAAGGTATTCCATCCTGAGGTAATAGTATCGGGCATTTGAAAATCCATGCTTACTGTTACTATTTCGATGACATTCTCTTTTTCTACTTCATTGCCAGGTTGCGTTTCTTTTTTATCACTTTTACAAGACTGTATTAACAAAAAAGTAGATGAAACGCTAATTAACAATACAATAGAGATAACTTCTCTAATATAATTTTTGAAAGTTCTCATAATAAAAAGTATTTAGTTAATGGTTATTATTGCTAACGGTTGGTATAAGAATAGTAGCCGATTGCGGAAGTTTAATTTTTCAATTTGCAACTAAATTTTATACGGGCTACAACCCCTTAATTCACCATCATTTCGGCTATTATTTTTAGCATCTATGAAAAAGCAGTAAGTCCAGTATCTTTAAAGTTCACCAAAACAATAAGATATGAAAACTGAACCGACTGCCCAATCAAAGTTATGCATTGGAATTGATATTCACAAGCGAAGTTGGAAGATCCATTGTGCTACTGATTTATTTTCGGGTAAATCCTTTACGATGCCTCCCAATCTGGATATTCTTTGTGATTATGTCGCTAAACATTTTTCGGATTATGAAGTTTCCTGTGCTTACGAAGCTGGTTGCTGTGGATATTATGCTCATTGTCGATTTGAGGGTTATGGTTGGCGTTCTTTGGTTGTTAATCCTGCAGATATCCCTCGTAAAGGGAAAGAGAAATATACTAAGACCGATAAGATTGATGCGCAATTAATAAGTAGAGAGCTCAAAGATGGCAGACTCGATAGCATTCACATCCCAGAACTAGAACGGGAACATTTGCGTAGTTTATTTAGAAGGTGTAATGATTTGGTAAAAGATTATCGACGGGTAAAGAGTTATATAAAAATGCAGTTGCTTTATTTTGGTTTTTCAATTCCAGAGGAATTTGACAATGACCATTGGTGCCATAAATTTCGGGATTGGTTGGATGCTGTTGTTTTTGAATATCCCACGGCTCGAGATACTCTTGATAGTAGGATGCGTTTATTCAGGTTTATAGATAAAGAGATACGAGAGGTATTTACTAAATTAAGAGCCTATTGTCGTAAGCATTACAAAAAGGATTATTACTTGTTGCGCAGCGTACCGGGAATAGGAGGGATTGTTGCTTGCGGAATCATAAGCGAGTTAGGGGATTTAATGCGCTTTAATAGCCTTAAACATTTATCTGGTTACTTAGGGTTAGTTCCTGGCATTCATCAAAGTGGAGATGCCCAGCGACACACGGGCATTTCCATACGTGCTCATCGACTTATGCGCAGTTATTTTATAGAAGCTTCGTGGCAAGCCATACGAACAGACCCAGTTATGCAGACCTATTATCGCAAACATTTAGGGAAAAACGTAAAGACCATAATTATTAAAGTCGCTCATAAGCTACTTAGTAGAACCTTAGCCGTAATAAAAACAGAAACACCCTATGAAATAAGCGTGATTCAATGAATAAAAAATGAATAAATAACTATAATGAAGCTCACAAAAAAGTAGACAAACCTGTATCACAAAACAACGTAGGTGAATGGAGCAATCGATATCACATTTTTATAGCAAGTGGCCGGGTTTATTATAACTTATAATCATACAGATGCTGGTGACCATCATATTTTAGAATGGATCACATATAGGATGCGGAGCAAGTTATATAAAGGCATTGAAATGTCGATAATCCTATCGGAATTATCAACATTTCAACACCACAGTATCATCATTATGAAATAAATAGAAATAAAATATTAACTTTGAAGAACTGAGCTAGTGCTTTTCATAGGATACTTTGTTGTGTACAGTTTTTTATTTCGAGTGATATGTTTCAAATTCAATTTTCCAGGAATTATCGTTTTGTTTCTTCCACAAAACAACCCAAGTTCCTATACTTCTAGTTGTGTCATTAGTTGTCTTTTTTATAAATATTTCATCAAATGAATTGTAATGAAATGCTTGGTTTCCAGATGCAATTACTGTTGGTATTCCGCGTTCTTGAAGAATAACGTCATATCTATTATAGATATCTTCCCATTCAATTCTTAACGAATCTGCATATTTTGTTTTAATAGACCCATCACTTGAAGCAATGGTATACACGTCTTTGTAAAAATCCACCCACTTCAGATCAGATTTTGTGTAAACATCATATAAAGCTTCAATCTCTTTTTTTACTTCAGTTTCTATATCAGTATTTGAATTTTCTATTTCAAAAGATGAACTTTTTTGGTCTTGGCAGCTTTGAATTAACAACAGGACCAATAACCCAATAGAAGTTTTAATAAAAGTAGATAAGTAATAATTAAGTGATTTCATATCGTTTCATTCTTTAAATTGTACACAACGGTTAGTATATGAGCGTAGCGAGATTTGCACACTGACCTTTCGGTTTAGTACAAACCTTAAATATACAAAAAAACCATAAAGTGAGTCTGAACTCCGCTATGGATTATATACAATGTTATGTGCTGCCCTTTTTCAGTCGTGTTTTGGTTCAGACAGATTAAAATATTCGTTTTTTGTTTCGTCCAAAGTTTTTGAAATCAGGTCGAAATTTTCTTTTGTGGGTTTTAAATTCACGAATTTGTCAATTATAGCTCTGTTTCTATAAATAATAAATGTGTTTTCCACTTCGGCATTTATTTGGTTAAGGTTCACTTCACTTTCCTTTTCTGAAAATGACGGAACAAAGGTTAAGGCAGTATTCTTTAAGTTGAGTTCGTTCCCTAAATTTTCTAATTCCATTTGTCTTTTTTCCTTGTTGTAATCTTTTTCGTTACCATAAACGAAATAGACTTTTAAATATTTGCTGCGATTTACACTTTCAAGTTCTAAAAAGGACAACCAATTTTTTATATTGACCCAATTTGGATTATTGCCTACAAAATAGACTATTCCGTGAAATCGTCCATATTTACAGACTGGACAAGTTTTAGTTCCTTTGTCTGGTCCAAATGCGTGGAAAGGTGTGAATGAAGGTTGATCTTCGCCAACTTCAAGTCCTGAATTTAGTTTTGAATGATTTTTTTCGGGATAGTTTGGAATATTAAGTCCTAAAATAATATTGTGTTCTGCTACTTGCTTGTCTTTGTCAATTAATACTCTTAAAATTCCACTTCCGCCACGGTTTTCAAGATTCTTTCTTTTTTTGCCTGTCAACAATATATCGTCATCAAAAACAAATTCGTCAATGTAATATTCTTCCGAAATGTTTGGTTCTTTTATCGAAGTGTGGATATGTACAGGCATATCTTCGTTTGGATAAGGCGCAGGTCTGATTGTATAAATGGAATATTTTCCGTTTTCGTCAGATTTTACCCAACCTCTTATATGTCCGTGTCTTTTGGCTCGTTCGTCCATCCCATTCTTCGGGGAATAATATCCGTTGTTGTCGGTTTGCCAATAATAAATGATTACGTTTGGTGCTGGGATTTTACCGCCAAGTTTATAAACAGTTCCTGTTATCAAAAGTTTCTGACCTTTTTCAGTCCATCCTGCACTTGTGTCTATTGACTTTATGTTTGTAGGCATTCCAACGTACATTAATTCGCAACCATCACAACCCCCACCAACAAGTTTTGCCTTGTCGGTTTTGATTTCGATTTGTTTTTTGTCGGTTTTGATTTGTCCGTTACAATTTGACAGGATGCTTAAAGAAGCGAGCAGAACCATAGTTTTTAACAGTTTCATTGAAATATTTTTGGTAATTGTTTGAAAACCCATTGCTATTTGTTTTATAAACAAAAATAGGATTGTATATACTCAATTAAAATTTAAATGGTTTGAAGCGATGAGTTTATGTCGTAACCTGATGAGCGGTTTTAAACTTTACCTTGAAATCTGCTACATAAGTCCTGCTCAATCTTATCGCAGTATTATTTTTTAATAAAATCTCATAATCGCCATTAAGACGGGATTTGAATGAAATGACTTTTTCCAAATTTACAATTGTGGATTTATGCACTCTAACAAATTTATTGTTGTCCAATTTGACGGAAATTGATTTAAGAGTTTCTGTATGAAGATATTTCTTTTCTTCAAGTTGAATTGAAATATATGGTGTTGCTGCTGTAATTTGATAAATGTCATTTACTTCAACCACGATATTATTTTTTCCATTACAAATGATTATTTTTTTGATGCAGGATTTCTTATTTATAGAAACTAAATCAGTTGATTTAAAAGAAAGATACTTGTAGCCAAAAACGAAAACCGAATAAATTATCACGAGTTTGTATAAATCGTTTGCCAAAGTATAAGTTAGCACCTCGTATGAATCGTATCTGCCATTATAGAAAAGAACGGAAAGGAATAAAAAGACGAGGGAAAGAAGAACCAAATGGATAATTATAGGTGTTACTATAAATAAGATAGTTTTCCCGAATGACTTTAAATTTTGATTTTTGAGAGCTAAATTCAATAATGTCAATAGCGGAATGAAAATAAGCCAAATAGTTTTATATAAGATGGATTCACTAAAATAAAATGAGTATCCACCTCTATTAGATTCTAAAAAATCCTGAAATATTGTAAGTCCAATGATTGAAATAAATATAGCTAACAGTATTCCAACATACCTTTTTATGTCCGTTGAAATATCGTAAAATGATTCTTTTCGGAAGATTGTTTGTGTCATAGTTCGAATCCTTTTCTGAGTTGTACACAACGGTCTTGTATAACCGCCAGTTACGGTTTAAGTTAGCGATTATTTTTGAATTAACACAGGCTTTAGCAATTCCGAGTGTATTCGGATTTAGTCGAATCCGCGGTAATTGCGGTTATACATTGTTGGCTACAGTTTTTTAAATTGTATTAAAATAATTGTTGAATCCATTCAGAAATAAAAGATTCCTTATTTAAATAAATCAATGTTAAACCAATAGTGTCTCCAAATCCATGAATTAAAACCAGTAAAAGTAAATTTTTCCTGTTCTTATTAAATAGTAATGAAATAGCCAAAGACCATAAAAAGACAGACACCATACCAACAACGCCTTGATATATATGGGATATGCCAAAATAAACTGACGTGATAATTGCTGAAAGCAACCAAGCTTTGTTGGAGTTTCCTAACAATTCTGCCAATGCCTTCATATAGTACCCTCTAAAAAGAAACTCCTCTCCAAAGGCGGCAAAGATCCACATGATAATCATTATGGCAATGTAACCTGCTAAATTTCCTCTAATGTCTTCAACAGAGGATAAATCAAAGTCTCCTAGGTAGTGCTGAAGTATCGAATCTATAATACTGAACCCTATAAAAAAAGCCAGTGTTATGAGTATACTTTTTAAAACTGTTTTTCTTGTGATTTTCTGTCCGATCCCGAATTTCGACCAATCAAAATTACTAGCCCATAAAATGGTGAAGGCTATTCCTAGTCCAAAAAAGAAGACAAAATTCCGGTCTATAAAACCAAACAATGGTGCTATGAGCATGGTTAAGATAACGATATAGGGTTTTGTTAAGAAGTTGTAAATTTTAGTTTTCATAATGTGATGGGGTTTTTGTTATTATAATTCTATTTGTTGTCCATTTACTTTTAATCGGAAATGTTTTTCTTGAGTTATCAGTAGCCCTTCAGAGCTTTTGTTTGGCCAATTTTTACTGTAGTCTTTTGGGTGTTTTACGTCAATGGCATAGACTTTTCCTTGATATAATTTATTGACTGACCATTGCAGCGTATGACCCACAATAATGTCCTTGGCATAAAACTTTTCAATACCTCTTTCAACATCTTCTTGGGATAGATCATCTTCAAAGTACCCTCTGTACCAACTGACTCCTTTTCTACTAGAAGTAATTAATTGCGCAACGGTTTCTTCCGGTTTAGGAAAAAAGGCTTTACGGTAGTTGGCTCTATTAATTTGATTGACCTCGTCTATGGTAATCTCATAATTTGCAAAATCCGGATGTATACCACCATGGGCAAAAAGATGACCGTTAATTAGTTCTAAAGTGTTTTTGGAAGTCATCCACTTACCAAGAAATGAGTTTTTATCGTATAGATTATGTTGCTGTTTCCCTAGTATTGATGATACGCCATTATACTTGTAAGAAGCCGATTTAAACTTCCCTTGCAAATTGTAGAGTTCATGATTTCCTAAGATGAAATGTAAATGTCCTCCTTGACTTTTGGCATCCTGTTCCAGTTTATAAATAAACCAAAGTACTTGAGTGGTTGAAAAACCTCTATCCATGAAATCACCAATAAGAACCAAGTGTCCTTTGCCAAAAACCCAATTTAGGTTGGTGTCTATGACCTTGTTGGCAATTAAGAAATCACGAAAGGTTTTATAACCGCTTTCAATATCTGAAATGGCAATGATTGGTTGGTTATCAGAATAGGTTGCTTTGGGTATTTCAAATTGTGAAACAATATTAAAATCAAAACTAGAAGCATCTAAAGGGAAATAGCAGGTTGCAGGAACTTTATCATCCACATGGTGTACAGTTTTATCCAGGTAAAAGCCATCCGTTTTGTTTCCTCTTATGTAGTTAATGGTGTACGTACTGCCAGTTTCATAGAACACATAAGGACCTTCTTTTTCTAAATGGATGTTTAAAGGATTGGTTCCATAATCAAAACTTCCATTGAGGGAAATTAAAGTGATAGTACCAACTAGCAATACAACAAGGATTGTTCCCAATACGTTTTTTAAATATCGAATAATTCTTTTTTTCATAGCTCTGTTTTTAAGATTATGATGGTCAAATGTATATCGTCATTATTTGTTGCATAAATTTTTGTGATGTATGGTGCTGGGAGTTTGATAAAATATTTGTGATGATATGTAAAACCCTTTTGTCACTATTTTGAATCATTACATAGCTAAACAGCATGAGTTTATCACTATTAATTATCTATGCAGCTAATTATCTTACTTTTGTATTATGATATCTGTTTTAAAAAGAAATAACTGGCTTGTAGTTAAAGTATTTGTTATTATAACGGTACTTGTTCCTTTAGCGATTTCAGCTTATGAATTTTTGGTGCTTGGGAATGAATCGGTAGTTTTTCTTGAAAATTACCCTTCCATTGTAGGAATTATTATTGTCATTTATTATGCTATAATCCTTTTATCAGTTGCTATTTGGCTAGTAAGTCAACTGAAATCTATTTTAAGTTTAAAAAACGAATTAAAAAAGAATGAGTTGCTTCATTTGCAAAGTCAGGTGAATCCTCATTTCTTCTTTAATATGCTCAACAACTTATATGGAATGGTTGACAAGGACGTTGAAAGGTCAAAAGCACTTATACTTAAATTATCAGATTTAATGCGGTATAGTATTTATGAAGGCGAAAAAAACATGGTATCCTTGAACGATGAGATTTCCTATTTAAAAAATTATATTGAGTTACATAAAATGCGATATCACAAGGAAATCGATGTCCAATTCAAAACAGATATGGCGGAAGAAAACATAGAAATAATGCCGCTATTACTGATTATATTGTTAGAAAACGCCTTTAAACATGGTGTAGAGAATTTAAGGAAAAAAGCCTATATCTTAATACATTTAAAAGTCAGTAAGGGCAAATTATATTTTGATATTGAAAATAATTTTGATGAAAATGAAGTTTCAAAGGACGCTGGTATTGGTCTCAAAAATTTGAAAAGACGATTAGCATTAGCTTATCCTAAAAAACATAAACTTAATATTGAAAAGCACAATTCAGTTTATAAAGCCCAATTAGAATTACAGATATGATGACATATTTAATTATTGATGATGAGCCTATAGCACATGATATTATTAAAGGATATTGTGATTTGTTGCCCAATATGAAATTGGCAGAGCAGTGTTACGATGCTATAGAAGCGTTAGACTATTTAAGAAGCAATAAGGTAGATTTATTTTTTTTAGATTTAAATATGCCAAAACTAAAAGGTTTCGACTTTTTAAAAACGCTTCCAAATCCACCAAATGTTATTGTAACCACAGCCTATAAAGAATACGCTTTGGAAGGTTATGAATTAAACATTATAGATTATTTATTAAAACCATTTAGTTTTGAACGATTTTTAAAAGCCATTAATAAAGCAACCCATTTAAAAAGTGATTCCACTCAATTAAAAGCTACAAACAATGGCGAAGATCAATACGTTTTTTTATACAGTGATAAAAAGCACGTTCAAGTAAAATTAAATGATATTTTATTTGTTGAAGCTGCCGGAAATTATTGCAAAGTTGTTTTAATCGAAAATCAAATACTCATTCGAGAAAAAATATCTGATGTTTTGGAAATGCTTTCTCCTAAAATATTTTTACAAGTCCATAAATCT
>BS_KBA_SWE02_21mDRAFT_10000725_pt1 | contig 12492 bp, 10 predicted proteins | sample BalSeasSWE02_21m_FD_9196 | JGI IMG/M metagenome (IMG submission 9196)
CTAGGAGCTCCAGTAGCTTTTGAGAAATATGGGTCTAAAGCCTCAGCCTCCTTAAATAATACTTTTCCTTGTTCTTGATCGCCTAAAAAGAATTTGAATTTTCCTCTTACTCCAAGTGCGTATGCCAGCATTGGCTGAATAGGTTTAGTTTCTATGTATCTCACGATTGCAGAATCACCAGACATCACACATTTCTTAAGTAATTCTTTATTATCACCAGCTCTCATTCCAAGAAAGGAATAATATCTACTAAGATCTAAGAATAAGGATGCCTTTTTAGGATCGAGTTCAATTGCATTCTCAAAACAAGCAACAGCACTATCAACTTTATCGGCTCCCAAATATGCCTTCCCTAATTCTTCAAGTACATCGGCATTCCCTTCATATTTTTTAAGTACTTTTTGCCAATAATCAACTTTATCAGCCTCTTCTGACAGTAGTATTGAAGTAGCTTTAGCACCAAAAACACCNCCAATTCCTTCTAAGTGTAAAACATATTGCTCAGCCTTTGATTTGTCACCNCCAGCTTCTNCNGGAAATTGACTATAAAGCTCAATAAGATAGAGCATTACTTGATAATAATCAGGTTTAAGCTTAAGTGCAGATTCATAAGATTCAACTGCTATTGCCAATTTTTCTTTTGATTGCTCTCCAGTCATTAAAGAGAAATATGCTTGAAGAAATCCAACATGCCCTGAAAAAGTGGTATATATAACATCTTTAGGATTTAGTTCCACAGCCTTATCAATAATATTCTTTGCCTCACCAATCATATCGAATAAAGTTTCTCTGGTTCCCATTCCTAATGCTCTGTGTATTTGTATTCTTGCAAGTTCATAATAGGCAGCTGCATTATTAGGATTTTGTAATACAGCTTGCTCAAGAATTGCCTTAGCAGTATCGACCTTTCCTTGCATCCTTAAATCATATGCCTTTTGCACAGTCGTGTCCAATTCTTGTCCGAAATAGGGTCCAGAAGTTATACAAGCAAAAACTATATCCGAAGCCAGGAATAAAATACAGGCAATAATAGTAACTAGTGACCTTTTCATACATCCTCCGATGTAATAGTGAATAAAATATTTCACATTATTTTTTTAACTGAAACACTCCCCGTCCGTACTAAGGTTGTAATCCCTTAAATGGATGAAATTCTATTATTGTACTATTATAACCACTGTCAATATGAAATTTGTCAAAAAATTGTAAAAATATTGTCTGAAAATTGTCATGTTAATTCTGTTTGGATGTGAAATAAAGTTCTAAAGCTAAATTCTTCGGGAGAGTTATGGATTTGTCATCTTCAGGCTTTAACAGTTAAATGGCTCTAACTTAGCCCTCTTGGAGTAGAGAGAATTTATATAGATATAAAATCTTTCAAATACTTATCATTGTCAAGAAAAATAATATTAAAATTTGTCAACCGTAGTTAATTGACAACAAATCCTTACCAAATTTCGTTAGCTGGGGATGCCCGTTCAAGTAGAAGTTGATTTATTGTAGTTAATAAATTATAAAGAAAATAAAAGATGCCGGAGACAATCCGGCATTTATTTAAATTGAAACAAATTTCCAATTACTTAACCGGGTATTTTGGAACCGATGGAAATTTAAACGGATGTTCCTTAATTTTTTGTAATGCAACTTCAATTGCCTTATCAAGCTGATTATCTTTTCCTGCCATAACAGATGCAGGATCATTATCAATATAAATATCAGGATCAGCACCGTGATTTTCTACTAACCATTTCCCATCCTCACCGTAAAAAGCATTATTGGATTGATTAACAGATCCATTATCAATTGTAGTTTGGGCATTAATAATTCCAACCAAGCCACCCCACGATGGAACACCGACTACAGTTCCAAGTTTGTTAGCTTTGAAATCTTCTATGAACGCTTCACCGTCAGATCCGTTATACTCATTTGAGATAGCAACAAACTGTCCTGTTGATGTACTGCCCGGATAGCGGAACGGCTCCATTCCCTGAAGAACATTATATGAAGTCATTTTCCTTTCGAGTTTATCGATCAGAAAATATTCAGTCCACCCTCCTGAATTTCTTCTCACATCAATTATAATTCCTTCCTTGTATCGGAATGCTCTCCAGAATTTATCAAACTCGCCAATTCCGCCGGATCCCATTGCATTAATATGCATATAGCCAAGTTTTCCATCTGATTTTTTCAGAGTGTAATTGATGTTGTCAGTCAGCCATCTGAAATATCTTAATTGACTGCTGTTCTTAATAGGTTTAATCTCATATGTCCTGGCTCCATCTTTTGATGGTTTGCTGTTGATGGTAACGCTTACAGTTTGCCCGGATGTAACTTGCAGGTACTTAAAGTAGTCATCGGGTACTTTTATTTCTGTTCCATTGATAGCAATTAAATAATCGCCTTCTTTTAATTCTACATCAGGGCGGGATAAAGGTGATTTGAGATCAAGGTTATATTCTGTCGGTCCATAGATTTTATCAAACATATAATAGCCTGCATTATTATCAGCTTTAAAATCCGCGCCCAGCCAACCGGTATAAACAATTGTTTCCGGTGCTTTCAATGGACCATTATCACCGCCGCCAATGTATGTATGAGAAACACTGATTTCGCCTACCATTTGTGAAAGCAGCCAATTTAAATCACTGCGTGAGGATAAATATGGAATGTATGCTTTGAATTTTTCACCCAACTTTTTCCATTCATGTCCATGAAAATTTACATCATAGAAAAAGTCGCGGTACCATCTCCACGTATCATTAAATATCTGGGTCCATTCTGCAATATTATTTACAGTATAACTCATCTCCTCAAGATTTAATTTACTCCCCACACTTTTAGATTTGAATGCATCATCAAGGGTAGTGGTAAAATAATCGGATTCTTTTTGTAAGATTAAATTGTTCCGGTCTGTAGATAAATCAAAGTTTTTAATTTTATCGTCAATTACAACGCTGGATTTTGAAGTCATATCAAATATGTTCAGCTTCCATTTTGTTTCTTTTCCGGGCTTAAATATTTGTTCGTATTCATCTTCAGTAAAATTATCAATTGAGCACCATGCAACTTTTCCGTTTCCTGCTTTTAAGAAAAAATAATTCCCCGGTCCCACAGGAAGTGGATATGTTCTGCTTGTAATGCCTTCTAAATCAATATTAAAATTTTCATCAGATTTCTTTTCATCTTTTACTAATGGTTCTTCGAAAGGCGGAGTTTCGTTATCCCTGAGTTGAACAACCATTACCTGCTGTGGTGTTGCTTCAATATGATTATCTTCATAAAAATCCATATACAGATTAAAATTTCTGCTGGATACGTAATAAAGATATTTACCATTCGCATCGAATGAAGGATAAAGATTATCGAAGAAATCATCTGTCAGAGCAAATTTCTTTTTCTGATCAAGACTATAAATGTAGATAACATTATTACGGTTGAAATTTGTAAAACTATATGTAATCCATTTGCTGTCCGGCGACCAGCTGTAATCACTTTCTTCCCAGTAAAATTCATCGTTCTTTAATTGATTTGATCTATCAACCTCTACAAGATTTTTGGAATCAACATCCAAGTAGAGGATCGCAAACTCTTTGTTGCCAAAAAGTATTTTCTTTCCATCAGGTGACCATAAAAGATGATAAACAAATTTATCAAGACCGTTAGTTAACTCAATCCAATCACCACCTTCAGTCTTCTGCATATAAAGTTGATATTTACCGGACTTATCTGAAAAGAATGCAATCCATTTCCCATCTGGTGAAATTTGAGAATACATTTCTCTTGTGCCAGCTGTGTTAGATATATTTTTGGTTACACCTTTTTTAGTAGGCATTACAAACACATCACCTCTTGCTTCAAGAACAGCTGTATTACCGTCATTTGATATGTTCATTGAGTGAATATATTCTTTCGGATTTATTACTCTGTCTCGTAATGTCCATCTATCAGATGGCATATTGATTGAAATTTTCTTTGATTGATTTGATTTCACATCGAATATATTAATGTAGCCATCCTGTACATATACAATATTTTCACCATCGGTTTCAGGCCACATAACATCAAAATCTGCATAATCGGTTATTTCTTTTATCGATTTGGTAGTTAAATCTTCAACATAAAGATTGGATATTCCGTTTGTACGATCAGATACAAAATACATTTCATTTTCAATCCACATTGGATAAGCATTTTTACCTACATAATCAGAAACAGGGGTAAACTGATCTTGCTTAAAATCATACATCCAGATATCGGTATGCCGCCCGCCCTTATATCTTTTCCAGTAATATTCTTCACTGCCTTTTCTGTTGTACAGTATTTTACTTCCATCAGAATTAAAGCTGCAAAGTATTCCTCTGTCAATAGGAAATTGTTCCGGTGCAGAGCCTTCTTTATCAACAAAATATAAATTAGGGTCACGAGTAATATAATTTTCCCAATACGATCTAAATACAATTCTTTTCCCGTCAGGTGTCCAAGCTATAGATTGTGCAGTGCTGGGGGTATAAGTCAATCGCATAGGTTCACCGCCTTCAGAAGGAATTACATAAACACTATAGGTACCGTCATAGCCAGCTGTGAATGCAATATATTTTCCGTCCGGTGAAAATCTTGCTGAGAATTCATCTCCGGGAAAACTGGTCAAACGTGCTGCAGTTCCTCCGTTTGAACTAACAATCCAAAGATCATTTTCGTAAGTAAAGACAATTTTATCCTTGTATATATCGGGATATGTCATCAATCTTCCTTCGTCAGCTGCAATGATAAAATGGGAACAGATGAGTATTAATAAAAATGCAGTAATTATGTTTTTCATATTAAATTCCTAAATTTTTTGATGTATAAAATTAGATAGAATTAAATAACAAAGTAAAAATAATTATTTAATTACTCAATAGATAAGTTAAACTCACCACAAAATAACTTAGCCAACTTTGATTGATGGGGGTAAGGTGATAAGAGTTTATCCCAATAAATAAAGGGCAACATCATTCTTCAAGCGAATCATATTATAAACAATCCATTTTTTTGTTTGAAGATAACTTTTACTGAATATTAAATTAATAAAAAAAGGCGATTCGTTTGAATCGCCTTTCATAAAAGAAATGAATACGTAATCGCAGGAAGGGATTCCTGCGCCACAATCAATTAAAATCCTAATCTTTCCATATCTGCAACAAGTTCTTTAACTGCTTTTGTTGAGTTATCAAGTAATGCTTTTTCTTCTGTATTAAGATCAAACTCAATAATTTTCTCAACACCATTTTCACCAAGTACAGCAGGAACACCAACATAATATCCATCAATACCAAATTCACCTTTTAACAATGCACAAACAGGAAGCACGCGTTTTTCATCATATATAATTGCTTCTGCCATTGCAATTGCAGATGAAGCAGGAGAATAAAATGCTGATCCGGTTTTTAATAATTTTACAACTTCACCGCCAGCAGCTTTTGTTCTTTCAACCATTGCTTTCATAACATCGGCAGCTTTGGTTTTATCGTTATATTTTTTCTCAAGTAATTCCATAGCAGGAATTCCATTTACATTTGCGTAACGTACAATAGGAACCATTGTATCACCGTGTCCGCCAAGCACCATTGCATTAACATCTTTTACAGAAACGCCAAGTTCCCAGGCAATAAAAGTTGAAAAGCGTGATGAATCTAAAATACCTGCTTGTCCCATTACTTTATTAGCAGGAAACCCAGTAATCTTTTTGAAAAGTGTAACCATTGCATCCAGAGGATTGGAGATAATAATTACGATTGAATTTGGTGCAAACTTTTTAACATTCTCAGCAACATTTTGCATGATCTTAGCATTTGTAACAAGCAGATCATCACGGCTCATGCCGGGTTTACGAGGTAATCCTGCAGTTACGATTACAAGATCAGAACCTTCAATATCTTTGTAATCATTTGTTCCTGTAACTTTACCATCAAATCCATCAACCCTTGATGCTTCTGCAATATCAAGAGTTTTACCTTGCGGTAAGTCTTCAACTATATCGAACATTACAACATCACCAAGTTGTCTTAATGCAATAAGTTGAGCTATAACTCCACCAATTTGTCCGCCACCGATTAGGGAAATTTTTTTACGTGCCATTTTACTCTCCTATTAAAAATTAAATAAAATCTCTTGGTAAAAATAGATAAGGCGCTAGGTAGATGCAAAAAGAATAATGATGGAGTATTGGAAAAGTGGAGTGATGGAATATTGGAATAAAGGTAAGAAAGAATATTTGGGAGGTGAAACTAAATTTTAAGAGAGAGAATTGCTTCAGTTCCTTCGGGAGTTTGGTTGTAAGTTAATCCATCCATATAAACGCGCATTAAATACAATCCACGACCGGAATCTTTTAGAAGATTTTCAGGATCTGTTGGATCGGGAACCATAGAAGGATCAAATCCCTTTCCTTCATCCTTAATTTTGATTGTGACAGTTGAACCTTCAACAAAAACATAAATGCGGACCATCTTAAGTTGATTATTCTTATTTCCATGAATGATGGCGTTTGTAGTGGCCTCAGTTACGGCTAAAAGCAATCCATTGATTTTTTCCTGATTTAAACCCAACTCTACAGAAAAATAACTTACAAATTCTTCTACGGTAATTAAGTTGTTTGGAGTACTCTCAATTTCTAAATAATATTTGGGTTCAGTCAATTTGTTTAATTGTTCTAATTTGAATGCTGTGAATATATTAGTTTCAGTTAAAAATTCCAATTAACCTGCATTAACAAACTTGCCTGTTCTTTATCAGGAATATTTGTATTTGTTATAAACTCGTAATATCCCCTAACAACAATATTAAGATTATTCCAGGCAAATATATCTATAATAGCAATTGGTCCAAGACTTAAATATTCGCTGGAAGGTATTTTTGTATTTTGCTGGTATGAGTAAGTATTTAGTGAAAATAATCTTAAACCTACTGAAAAAATGGTCCTATTATAATTTAAGATAAATCTGGGTTCCAAATATAATTCCTGTAAAAATCTTGTCGGTCTGGCTGTAAAATTATCCCAGTTAAAATCGCCGATCTCAGATAATTTTAAATATCCATAAGCAAATAATGAAATATCATTTGTAATTTGTAAAGTAGTTGAATCGATAGCTGTAAATTGTCTGAACGAGTAACTCTGATAATTTGTAGTAACATCCTCATAATCATAAACTGTATAGTTTGCAGAAACCTCAAAACTGTTAAATGATTTTACAATGCTTCCAGAATAATCGCCGCCCGCACGTAATCTTATAATTCTGTTTTGATTGTTATTAGAGCTACGGCTCGCAAATAAGTAAACTGTGTGACCGAATGTTCCTTCAGCATTAAGAAAACCGGTAAAATATGAAGTAAGAAGTTTTGAATATCTTAATCTGATTATTGAAAGCAGTTCATCACGGTCATCATCATTCAACTTACTTTGAGTATCATAAATAAGTTTACTCTGATATAAACTAAAAGTAAACTGATCTGATCTGGATATTTTAAAGTTTCCGAAAAATGAAACTGTAGCTCTACTTGAATTATTATTTTTCTGCTCTTCAAGTTCAGATTTTTTTTCATATATAGGTTCAGTCATTCCCTCAGATCGTTTAACCAGATGTTTTTCGTCCCTTTCATAAAAATTCAATCTAATTATTCCATCAAAAGATTTAGAGGAATATCTTGTAGCTGCATCAATTTCAAGTTTAAGCTCATCAATTCTTGAATCGTATACTGGATTAGCTTGTAACTCGGTTGTTTTGTAACGGTTATCCCGATCAATTTTTCTCCAATTTATTGTTCCCGATAAATCGAGCGAAAAAATATCTAAAAAACCATCGTATGAAAGTCGATCAAAAATCTGATACGCAGTTTCAATTCTGCTTTGAATATTATTTTCTTTTGTGAAAAAAATGTGCGGATAGTATTTGATACATTTCTATTAAAATTATTTCCAACAGATAGGTCGTAAAATCTTATTAGATTTCTTCTTGGAATTATATCTTCATTTCTAAAACGCAGTTGGGAACTAATACTAAGATCGGAAAAAGTTAATTTATCCAGGATGCCCTCAACTCCATAAAGGGCTCCATTGTCCGTTACTCCAATTTGCTGGTTGCTTGAGTAACCTGCAAATGGATTTAATCTGATATTATCAATCTGCTTTAGTTCGCTGTAAACTGCGGCAAAATTAACAGAGGATTCATTTATTCCTAATGAGCGATTATCTGAAAGAAGAGAACTGCTGCCTGAAATTCCAAATGATAGATCTTTATGGAATAAATACTTTGCATTAAGATTAAAATGCTGTTCGTCTCGTGTGTTCTTGGTTTCGTTACGGATAAAAGTGGAAGTAAAATTTTCATTCATCCGGATTATAGTATTTTCAAAATTTCCATAAAGCTGGAATTGGGAATAAAGATGGAATGTATTTAATTGTTTGTCGAACATAGTATTGAATAAATTAGCATTTATATAACGACCTAGAAATTCAAGACTATCAACACGGGTTTGCGAATAAGAAAGGGGATTGATAATGAAGACAATTACTACAATAAAAACGTAGATCGATAAAAGAGAATTATTAGTTTTTATTTTTAGAAGTTTCAAAAATTATACATTCACTTTTGTTCAAAATCCTGTGGCAATTATAACGTTTATAAAAACAATAAACCACTTAACTTTTAGGGCAGAAATTACCCGGCTATATCTTAATAATCATAAGGGGATCTCTAAAATCTTGCAATGAAACCCCCAAGGTTTTCATTTTTGCAAAGTACGATAAAATTTTAACATCACAAAAATGGTAAGGATAATTCCCCACGGCGGATTGAAGGTTTTTAGAGATGTTTGTAAAAATGTAGGGGGAGTTTAAATTGACAATCAGACATATTTTGGATAACTTTACAAACAATATTTACGCAAAAAAAGATGATTGAAAACTACATACCTATCTTTATTGTGCTCGCAATCGGGGCCGTGATTGCCCTTGGAATGGTTTTTTCTTCAGTGATTTTTGGACCTCAAAGACCAAACCGCGAAAAGCTTTCAACTTATGAAAGTGGAATGAAACCGGTTGGCACTACTCATGAAAGAGTTTCAGTCAAATATTACCTAGTAGCTATGCTCTTTATAATTTTTGATTTGGAAGTAATTTTTATCTATCCGTGGGCAATTCAATTCAAAAAATTATATGGTGAAATTGGAATTTCGGTCTTCTATTCTATGTTAATATTCTTAATCGTGCTTGAACTTGGATATTTGTACGTATATAAAAAAGGTGGATTCAAATGGGATTAGAGGCAAAATTAAATGGTGATGGTTTTTTTGTAACTAAAATGGATGCATTAATTGCCTGGGCAAGAAAAAATTCTGTGTATCCAATGCCGATGGGAATTTCCTGCTGTGCAATTGAAATGATGGCTTCTGCAGATCCTAAATATGATATAGCTAGATTTGGTTCTGAAGTTATGAGATTTACTCCGCGCCAATGTGATTTGATGATTGTAGCCGGAACAGTTACTTACAAAATGTCTCACGTTGTAAAAAAAATTTATGATCAAATGCCAGACCCAAAATGGGTAATTGCAATGGGTGCCTGCACTTCTACCGGTGGAATGTATCGTTCATACTCAGTTGTTCAGGGTATTGATCAATTTTTACCTGTTGATGTTTACGTTGCTGGCTGTCCTCCTCGTCCTGATAATCTTTTAAATGCACTTATTCAGATCCAAAATAAAATTGGAAGAACTCGTGCAAGAGATTTCCAAAGTTTAAAATTACCAGAATTGAATGTAATCCAGAATAATTGATTATGGAATTGAAAGAATTAATCTCACAAAAATTACAAACAAATTTTTCTGATGCTGAATTTGAATTTTCTGAGTTCAGAAATGAATTAAATGTAAAGTTTAATAAAAAATTTGTAAACCCAATCTGCAAATTTTTAAGAGAAGATTCCGAATTGGAATTTTTACTTTGTGAAGACATTACGGCAGTTGATTGGGCTAAAAGAAAAAATAGGTTTACGGTTGTTTACCATATCTTTTCCCTGAAGCATAATTTCCGCTTAGTTCTAAAAGCGGACGTTGATGAGACTGATTGTACAATCGATACCGTTTCATCAGTTTGGAAAACATCTGACTGGCAGGAGAGAGAATGTTACGATATGTATGGAATAAAATTCAATAATCATCCTGATCTGCGAAGAATTTACATGCCGGAAGAGTTTGAATATCATCCCTTGAGAAAAGATTTTCCTTTAATTGGTATCCCCGGATCATTATCATTACCAAAGAAATAAAAGTTTATGGATAGATTAATAAAAGACGACGTTCATCCAAAGATTTTGCAAAAATTATTAGAAGACACTGATATTACTATCGAAGATGCTTTGGAAAATGAGATGATCCTTAATATGGGTCCTCAGCATCCGGCAACTCATGGTGTGCTAAGATTGTTATTAAGACTTGATGGTGAAACTGTAATTGGCTGCGTTCCAGATGTTGGTTATCTGCATCGTGGTTACGAAAAGATGGCTGAGAACATGAGTTACTATGAGTACATTCCACACACAGACAGATTAGATTACATTTCACCGACAGCAAATAATGTTGCTTGGGTGCTTGCTGTTGAAAAATTAGCTGGAATTGAAGTTCCTGTTCGTGCACAGTACATCAGAATGATTATTGCTGAACTTGCAAGAATTGCTTCTCACTTAGTTGCAATCGGATCTTTTGCAATGGATGTTGGTGCGCTTACGGTTTTCTTGTGGACTTTACGTGAACGTGAAAAAATAATGGATGTGTGGGATATTCTTTGTGGTGCAAGATTCACAAACAGTTACACTCGTATTGGCGGCGTTGCAAATGATATTCAACCAGAAGCAATTGCCATAGTAAAAAAATTCATTGATGAGATTGATGCAAATTTATCTGAGTGTGAAAGTCTTCTTAACACAAATAGAATTTTTGTAGAAAGACTTGATGGCGTTGGAGTTATTTCTAAAGAAGATGCTCTAAGTTATGGTTATACAGGACCAAATCTGCGTGCAAGCGGAGTTGAGTTTGATTTACGCAGAGCAACTCCTTATCTGCAATATGATAAAGTAGATTTTAGAATTCCGGTATTCACTGAAGGCGACTGTTTAGCTCGTTATTTTGTTCGTGCTGATGAAATTCGTGAAAGTGCTAAGATTGTTAAACAAGTTTTACAATTAATGCCGCAGGGTGAAATAAAAGCAAATATGCCAAAATCAGTTCTTCCGCAAAAAGTTGAAGTCTATTCTAAGATGGAAGAGCTTATACACGATTTTATGATTGTAAACTTCGGAATCAATCCTCCAGTTGGAGAAGTTTATCACGCAATTGAAGGCTCAAAAGGCGAGCTTGGTTTTTATATTGTTAGCAAAGGTGAAGGTCATCCCTGGAAGTGTAAAATCCGTTCGCCTTCGTTTATTCACATTCAATCTTTACCACATTTAGTTAAAGGTCATATGATATCTGATGTTATCGCCATAATTGGAAGTATTGATCCTATAATGGGAGAGGCGGATAAATAATGAATAATATCGAATTCAAATTTACATCCGAAAACATCGAACGAATAAATAAAGAGATTGCAAAATATCCTTTAAAAAAACCTGCGGTTATGGCAACGTTATATATCGGGCAGGAACAAAACGGGTACATTTCAAATGAAGTAATAAAAGAAGTCGCAACCATATTAGAGATGACATCTGAAGAGGTTCTTGGGGTCGTAACTTTTTATACTATGTACTTTCAAAAACCAATGGGAAAAAATCATATACAGGTTTGCACAAATGTATCTTGTATGCTCCGCGGCGGCTATGAAATTTGGAATCAAGTTAAAGAAAAACTTGGCATTGATAATATGAATGTGACAGAAGATCAGAAATTTTCTCTTGAAGAAGTTGAATGTATGGGAAGCTGCGGTACTGCACCAATGTTTGCTGTTAACGAAGATTATTACGAGAATCTTACAAAAGAAAAAGTGGAAGAACTTATCAACTCGCTTAAGAATACCAACTAAATGGAAAAAATAGTTTTATCGGATATAGAAAATATTCACATTCTTGATGTTTATGTTCAAAATGGTGGATTTACTGCTGCGAAAAAAGCCTTCACACAATCACCTGATGATATTATTGATCAGGTAAAAAAATCTGGTTTACGCGGAAGAGGTGGCGCTGCATTCTCCGCTGGTTTAAAGTGGAGTTTTATGCCAAAGACAACTGATAAACAGAAATATCTTTGCGTAAACGGCGATGAATCTGAGCCTGGTTCCTTTAAAGACAGACAGGTCTTTGAATATAATCCTCATCAGTTGATCGAAGGCATTTTAATTACCTGTTACGCAATCGGTGCGAAGACTGCTTACATTTATATTCGCGGCGAATATCATAAGTGGGTAAAGCTTATGCAAAAAGCTTTAGATGATGCTTATGCTGCCGGATATATTGGTGAAGCGATG
>BS_KBA_SWE02_21mDRAFT_10000726_pt1 | contig 12483 bp, 9 predicted proteins | sample BalSeasSWE02_21m_FD_9196 | JGI IMG/M metagenome (IMG submission 9196)
CGGGAAATATGGCGGGGAGATTATTAGTATTGGCACACCTGCCGAACTTAAAACGCATCATACCTTAACTGCCGACTACTTAAATGGGACCAAAAAAATTGAAGTCCCAAAAAAGCGTCGTGAAGGCAATGGTAAATATCTTGAGCTTAAGGGTTGCACTGGTAATAATCTAAAAAATGTATCGGTTGAATTACCGTTGGGCAAAATGATTGGGGTTACCGGTGTTTCAGGAAGCGGTAAATCAACTTTGATCAATGAAACCTTATACCCTATTTTGAACGCGCATTATTTTAACGGTGTTAAAAAACCGATGCCGTATAAAAGCATTTCTGGTTTAGAACATATCGATAAAGTGATTGATATCAACCAATCACCTATTGGCCGAACTCCAAGAAGCAATCCGGCAACGTATACGGGAACTTTTAGTGAAATCAGAAGTCTTTTTGCTAAAATACCTGAAGCCATGATTCGTGGCTACAAATTGGGTCGTTTTAGTTTTAATGTGCATGGCGGTCGTTGTGAAACGTGCCAAGGTGGAGGTTTACGTGTTATAGAAATGAATTTCCTTCCAGATGTTTATGTTGAATGCGAAACCTGTCAGGGAAAACGGTTCAATCGTGAAACTTTGGAAATACGCTATAAAGGCAAATCCATTAGTGATGTATTGGATATGACGATCAATGAAGCGGTTGATTTCTTTGAGCACATTCCAAAAATCCATAAAAAACTGAAGACCATAAACGATGTCGGTCTGGGTTACATTACTCTTGGGCAACAAAGTACCACATTATCAGGCGGAGAAGCGCAACGCATAAAATTAGCTGCAGAATTAAGTAAGCGCGATACAGGAAATACATTTTATATACTTGATGAACCTACAACAGGGCTTCATTTTGAAGATATTAGGGTACTAATGAATGTGCTTAACAAATTGGTCGATAAAGGCAATACCATTTTGATCATCGAACACAATATGGACGTTATTAAAATGGTTGATTATATTATCGATATTGGCTATGAAGGCGGAAAAGGAGGCGGTAAAATTGTTGCCAAAGGCACTCCAGAAGAATTGATTAAAGACAAAAAAAGTTACACGGCACAATTCCTTAAAAAAGAATTAAATTAGCCAGTTCAATACTTTGCATTTAAAGACAATAATAAATTTTCAATGGATACCAGCTACTAGATACAATATACTTTATACTTAAAAAATATGATAAGAGAAAAACACCATAAAAGTTGGAATGAGATCAAAACAAATGACTCTTGGGCCATTTTTAAAATCATGGGTGAATTTGTTAATGGCTATGAAAAATTAAGCAAAATAGGGCCTTGTGTTTCCATTTTTGGATCTGCAAGAACAAAACCTGATGACAAATACTATATTTTGGCCGAAGAAATTGCCCAAAAAATTGTAGAACACGGATATGGTGTTATCACTGGTGGTGGACCAGGTATTATGGAAGCTGGTAATAAAGGCGCTCATATTGGTGGCGGCACTTCAGTTGGACTCAATATAGAATTACCTTTTGAACAGCATGATAATCCTTATATCGATTCAGATAAGAGTTTGGATTTTGACTATTTCTTCGTTAGAAAAGTAATGTTCGTAAAATATTCGCAAGGGTTTGTGGTCATGCCTGGAGGTTTTGGCACATTGGATGAACTCTTTGAGGCCATGACATTGATCCAGACCAAAAAAATTGAACGATTCCCAATAATTTTAGTTGGCAAGGAATTTTGGGAAGGTCTTTTTGATTGGATAAAATCTACACTCTTGGAAAAATTCAATACTATAAGTGAAAAGGATATGGATTTGTTTCATTTAGTTGATTCATCTGTAGAAGTTTTACAAATTTTGGATAATTTCTATAAAGAATCACGATTAAGTCCAAATTTTTAACTAAATGTAATTTATTACAAATAACATGAGGCCATTTTATACGTTAACAAAAGTATAGTTGTTGATTCATAAAATCATATCTTTAAATAACCTAAAATTTACCTAACGCATTGAAATTAAATCTATTCATAGTTTGTTTTGCCATAAATCTTGGATTTATATTTGGCCAAAATCGAATTGATTTGAAAGCCACTTTCGATGTGCCTAACAAAATAATTTCAATAGCTGAAGAAATTACATATAAAAACGTCACCAACGACACGTTAACGGTCATTTATTTGAATGATTGGAACAATAGCTTTTCTACCAAAACTACGCCATTAGCAAAAAGATTTACCGAGGAATATGATTCTAAATTTCATTTTGCCAAAAGTGATAAACGTGGTTATACAAATATAACTTCAGTTAAGGATCATTTAAAAAACGAGTTGGAGCATATAAGAACATTAGAGCATCCAGATGTTATAAAAGTAACTTTGGCAAATGCTTTATATCCTGGGGATTCTTACAGAATAAGTTTAACATATAACCTATTGATACCCAGTGATACATTTACAAGTTATGGCGTTTCCGAAATTTTAGAGTTCAATCTCAAATATTGGTATATCACACCAGCAATTTATGATGGAGAATGGCAATATTACAGTAATTTAAATTTAGATGATTTATATATTCCAAAGGCAGATCAAACTTTTGTTATAGAGTATCCCAATTCTTACAAATTGATTTCCGAACTCAACCTTTTAAATATCACTCAAAACGACAGCACAAAAACTGCCATTTTAAATGGAAAAGATAGAGTCAATTCAGAATTGTCATTATTGAAATATTCAAATTTTAAATACACCAAAACCGATCATTTTACGATCAATACCAATATTGACAACAAAGGGGTCACTGCTCAAGAACAAGCACTTATTTTAGATAATATAGCTGCTTTTATAAACAACAATCTAGGTCCATATCCTCACGAAAATCTATTACTTACCGATTTAGAATACAAAAAGGATCCACTTTATGGTTTAAATCAATTGCCAGACTTCATACGTCCGTTTCCAGATAATTTTCAGTATGAAATTAAAATATTAAAAACTGCACTTAACAGTTATTTAGAAAACATCTTGTTGGTCAATCCAAGAAAAGATTATTGGCTAAAAGATGGTCTTCAAATCTATTTCTTGATGAAATATGTTGAAGAAAATTATCCAGATATGAAGCTATTGGGCACCTTGGCAAATATTTGGGGAGTTCGATCTTTTCATGCCTCAGATTTATATTTTAATAGCCAATATAATTTGTTTTACATGCAAATGGCGAGAACAAATAGGGACCAACCATTGACAATGCCTAAAGATTCATTGTTAAAATTTAATGCCAACATTGCAAATAAATATAAAGCAGGAATTGGTCTAAAATATTTGGATGACTTTGTGAATACAAGTATTTTGGAAAATACCATATTTGGTTATTTAAATCAATACCGTTTAGAACAAACCTCTTCCAATGATTTTGAAACGCTTTTAAAGCAACATACAAATAAAGATATTGATTGGTTTTTTGCCGACTATCTCAATACAAGGAAAAAGATTGATTTTAAAATTAAGGATGTCATTAAAACTAAAGATTCAGTAACTTTAACCATTAAAAACAAAAGAGAAAATAGTGTTCCCATTTCATTATTTACCCTAAACAATGATTCTATTTTATCCAAAACCTGGATTGAAAACATTAAAGAGAGCAAGACGATTACCATACCAAAAAATGAAATCAATAAATTGGTGCTTAACTACGACAATTCAATCCCAGAATATAATTTAAGGGACAACTGGAAATCGTTAAAAGGATTCTTTTTCAATAACAGGCCATTACAATTAAGGCTTTTTAAAGATATTGAAGACCCCTATTACAATCAGGTGTTTTTTATGCCTTTAATTGAGTTCAATAATATTTATGACGGTATTACACTTGGCGCACGAATGTACAATAATGCAATGCTTCGCAAACGCTTTATATATAGATTGGCACCCCAATATGGAACAAAATCAAATACTCTTACAGGAACTGCGCAAGCCTTTTATACTTATGATTTAGAAAATAAAAACTTATATAATATTATTGCAGGCTTTACAGGAAGTTATACATCTTTTGCAACCGATGCCTTTGTAAGAGTTATTTCTCCAAACATAACTTTCAATTTTAGAGATGATAAGGATTTTAGGTCCAATAAATATCAATCTTTAAACTTTAGATATTTAGACATTAACAGAACACAAGAAGTTAACACTATTGTACTAACAGAAGAACCAGATTACGGTGTTTTCAACATAAGATACACAGATGCCAATCCAGGTTTGGTGGATTATTATAAATGGAATACCGATTTACAATTCTCAAAAACTTTCGGAAAATTTTCATTAACCTATGAATATCGAAAACTAACAGAAAAGAACAGGCAATTTAATTTCAGGTTTTTCGCAGGTATGTTTTTATATAACAATACCGAAATTGGTTCTAACTACTTTAGTTTTGCTTTGGATAGACCTACAGACTATTTATTTGATTATGATTATTTAGGGCGATCTGAAACTTCTGGGATCTTCAGTCAACAGATTATCATTGCCGAGGGAGGTTTCAAATCCAAATTGGATCCTGCTTTTGCAAACCAGTGGTTAACTACAATCAATTCGAGCACAACTTTATGGAAATTTGTCCAAGCTTATAGTGATTTCGGATTAGTAAAAAATAAAAACATCAATCCAATATTTGTGTATGATGCTGGATTACGTTTAGACCTTGTGACAGACTATTTTGAAATCTACTTCCCTATTTACTCGAATTTAGGATGGGAAATTGCCCAGCCAAATTACGATCAAAAAATACGATTTAAGTTTACTGTAGATCCGAAATCATTATTGGGTCTTTTTAGAAGGAAATGGTATTAAAAAATTCCTAACTCAAATATCATTATTTAAGTTATACTGATAATATATCAACAAAATCGTCTTTTTTTTGATATATTATTAATATTATAACATTATTCAACGTTGTAAAACATAGAAAGTTTATTTAGATTTGCCTTTAAGAAAACAACCCATAATGCAGACAAATTCCAAGACTACTAAAGCAATCACATTTGAAGACTTTAAAACAGAAGTCATCAACGATTACAAGGTGGCTGTTATAAGTAGGGAATGTAGTTTTCTTGGCCGAAGAGAAGTTCTTACTGGTAAGGCAAAGTTTGGTATTTTTGGAGATGGTAAAGAAATACCGCAATTGGCATGGGCCAAAGTATTTAAAAAAGGCGACTGGCGTTCGGGATATTACCGTGACCAAACCTTTATGATGGCCTTAGGTCAATTGACTATTGAACAATTTTTTGCAGGCCTTTATGCCCATACTAGTATTGAAGCAGATCCCATGTCTGCAGGTCGTCAAATGGGAGGTCATTTTGGCACCCATAGCTTAGATGAACAAGGACATTGGAAAGATTTAACCAAACAATACAATTCTAGTGCCGATATCTCTCCTACTGCCGGACAAATGCCCCGTTTATTGGGATTGGCGCAAGCATCAAAAATATTCCGAAACGTAAAAGGAATCGATACTACAAATTTTTCTGAAAACGGTAATGAAATAGCTTGGGGAACCATTGGCAATGCCAGTACAAGTGAGGGTTTGTTTTTCGAGACCATCAATGCTGCAGGTGTATTGCAAGTGCCAATGGTCATAAGTATTTGGGATGATGAATATGGGATTTCTGTCCATGCAAAACATCAAACAACAAAAGAAGATATTTCAGAAATTTTAAAAGGATTTCAACGTGATGAAAATGGAAATGGCTATGAAATTCTGAAAGTCAATGGTTGGGATTATGTAACGTTAATTGAAACCTATCAAAAAGCCGAAAAAATAGCAAGGGAAGAACATGTACCCGTGATGATCCATGTTGTTGAATTGACACAACCACAAGGGCACTCTACTTCAGGCTCTCATGAGCGCTATAAAACCAATGCGCGATTGGCTTGGGAAGACGAATTTGACTGCATTGCTAAAATGAGGGAATGGATGATTGCCAACAATATAATAACTTCTGATGATTTGGATGCTTTAGAAAAAAAATGTAAGCTGGAAGTTCGATATGGCAAAAAAATAGCTTGGGAAGCCTATTTAAAACCCATAAAAAAAGAACAACAAGAAGCCATTGTTTTGCTAAGTGAGCTTGCAAATTCAAGCACTAATAAGGTATTTATTGAAAAAATAGTCTCCGAATTAAAATCCATAAATGAACCCATAAGAAAGGAAGTGATTTCAGCAGCCAGAAAAGCTTTGCGCTATGTGGTATCTGAAACGTCCTTACCCAAGGAAGCCTTACAAGATTGGATCACTAATTATTTTGACGACATTCAACCAAAATACAGTTCGCATCTATATAGCGAATCTGATCGCTCAGCATTACAAATCAAAGAAATATTGCCCAGCTATGAAGAGGCTAAAGAAGTAGATGGAAGGCTTATTTTACGTGATAATTTTGACGCTATTTTTAGTAAATATCCTAAGGCCTTAATTTTTGGTGAAGATTCGGGAGCTATTGGCGATGTCAACCAAGGACTAGAAGGTTTGCAGGAAAAATATGGTGATATGCGAATAGCCGATACCGGAATTCGGGAAGCCACGATTATTGGTCAAGGCATTGGAATGGCCATGCGTGGGTTAAGACCCATTGCTGAGATTCAATATTTAGATTATTTAATGTATGCACTTCAAATTATAAGTGATGATTTGGCGACTCTACAATATCGTACATTGGGCAAACAAAAAGCACCTTTAATTATTAGAACCCGAGGTCACAGGCTTGAGGGAATTTGGCATTCAGGTTCTCAATTGGGAGGTATCATTAATTTGGTTAATGGCATTTTCGTGCTTGTTCCTAGAAACATGACCAAAGCTGCAGGATTTTATAATACATTGCTTGAAGGTGACGACCCAGCTTTAATTATTGAATGCTTAAATGGTTATAGATTAAAGGAAAAAATGCCAACGAACCTTGGAGAATTCAAAACCCCAATTGGTGTTGTTGAAACCATAAAAGAAGGCAGTGATATTACATTGATTTCTTATGGATCTACCTTAAATATGGTTGCAAAAGCAGCTAAAGAACTTCTAGAAGTTGGAATTGATGCTGAAATTATAGATATTCAATCTTTGTTGCCATTGGATACTAATCATGATATTTTAAAAAGTATTCAAAAAACCAATCGCTTTATGATTATTGATGAGGATGTACCTGGTGGAGCTTCAGCCTATATTTTGAATGAAGTTTTGAATGTTCAAAATGCTTATCAATATTTGGATAGCCAACCGAGAACTTTAACAGCTAAGCCACACAGACCAGCATACGGAACAGATGGCGATTATTTTTCAAAACCTTCATTGGAAGATATTTTTGAAGCAGTTTATCAGGTTATGCATGAATTGGATCCAGAAGATTATCCCAAACTGAGATAATTAGTTTATTTTATCAATAAAATTAAAATGAAAAACAACTTTAACCATTTAGCTTTACTCATCTTACGTCTTGGTTTTGGAGGCTTTATGCTCACACATGGTATTCCAAAAATTAATGGACTATTTGAAAGTCCCATAAAATTTGCAGACCCTTTTGGTATTGGAGACACACCTACTTTAATTTTAGCAATTATTGGAGAAGTGATTGCACCCATTTTCATCATAATTGGTTTTAAAACAAAATTGGCAGCTATTCCGGCAGCCATAACCATGGCAGTTGCAGCATTTGTAATACACGCCAAAGACGATTTAGGAACCAAAGAACATGCCTTATTATTTATGTTTGCATTTGTTGCCATCTTTCTTGCCGGTGCAGGCAAATATTCTATAGATAAGAAATAAAAGTCTTAAATCTTTTGATTTAAAGTGTTTGTCTACTCATAGGTCTTGTTTGACGAAAAATATTGATTTTGGGTAAGTGATGGTTTTACTTTGCTTCAAATACTTAAATTTGATTCTTATGAAAACCATTAAATCCTTTTCTCTTGTTATTGTTTTAGCAATACTATTAACATCTTGTGTTATAAAATCCCTACACCCTTTTTATACTACAGACATCCTATATTTTGAACACTTATTTGTTGGTAATTGGCTCGATGCCGAAAAAGCACATTGGTCGGTACAACCATTTAAAGAAGTTATTTTAAAAGAAAACCAGAAAAAAAATCCTTCTGAACTTAGTACAGACGATTTAGAATATTTCAATAAATTCAAAGAGGGCTATATAGTAACTCTTGAAAAAGACAGTACCAAATCTACATTTTTAGCCATGCCATTTAAAATTAAAAATCAGTTGTTTCTTGATTTCACGCCTATTGAAGATAAGGAAATTGATCAATTGGAAAATAATTTGTACAAAATGCATTTGATAAACACCCATTCATTAGCCAAATTAGATGTAGATTCCAATGATAAAGTCAATATTAAATGGTTGGCTCAAAATAAAATTAAAGACCTTATAAATGAAAATAGAATCAAAATCAAATATGAAAAAACAGGATTTGATGAAACCATTCTTTTAACGGCATCATCAGAAGAATTGGTGAAATTTATTGAAAAATATATGGATTCCAAAGATGAGAATAAATGGAAAACTGATGTTGAATTTACTTTAAATAGAGTAAATGAATAGTTTTTCGCATATCAATAAAATGACCTTCCACAACACTTTGCTTTTTAACTTAGTGTTGTGGATCTGTTCGTTTACCTTGTTTTTGTTTGCTTTTACTGAAAACGGTCAACCCAAGACCATAGACTTTATTTATACCGGAAGTTTTTTAAGTACATTGATTGTTCCAGTACTTATCAACTTTTATATATTAATCCCTTTGTTTTTGAAGAAAGAGCACTACTTGTTTTATGTTATTGCTTTCATTCTTAATATTATTGTATTTACTCAATTCAATATTTGGTTTTTTGAGTATTTAATCGATTATATTTTTACCGATTATTATTTTATAAGCTACCATTCCAACACGACTTTGTTCACCATATTCAGTGTGTTTTTAATAATTACCACATTAATCAAACTTTCAGTGGATTGGTTCTATTTTAACAGCAACGAAAACCGTGAGCTCAAAATACGAAACCAGCAAATCCAGACAGAGCTTTCAACATTGAGATCTCAAATCAATCCCCATTTCCTGTTCAATTCGCTCAATGTGATTTATGCGTTGGCTATCGAAAACAAAGCCGAGACCAAAGATGCCATTGTGCAGTTATCTGATATTTTACGGTATGTAATTTATGACTCAAACACTAAAAATGTTTCATTAAAAAATGAAGTGACCCTTTTAAAAAATTATATTGAATTTCAACAATTTAGGCATCAACAGACTGAAAATATTACGTTCAATTATAATATCGACGATGAAAACTATCCTATCTATCCTATGTTATTGTTACCTTTAGTTGAAAACAGCTTTAAATATGGAATAAAAGGCGATATAAATAATACCTTTATCCGTATCAACCTAACTCAAAATAATGATGTTTTTATATTTGACATTGAGAATAATTATTCTGAAAACCTGTTGGAAACTAACGAACATTCCGGTTTAGGGTTAGAAAACATAAAGAAAAATCTTGAGATTGTTTATCCAAAATCACATGATATCAAAATAACTAAAACCAAGGACACTTTTAAGGTTGAATTAAAATTGACCAAAAAATGAAGATCAATTGCTTAATTATAGACGATGAGCCTTCCTCTCAAATAGTTTTAAAAAAATTCATTAAAGATGTTGAATTTTTAGAGCTGATTGATGTTTGTAGTAATGCCATAGATGCCCTTCAAGTTTTAAAGCAATACCAAGATGTCCATCTGCTTTTTCTGGATATTAATATGCCCAAAATATCGGGTCTTACTTTTTATAAATCCCTGCAAAATCCACCAGAGGTCATTTTTACAACCGCCTATCCTCAATATGCAGTAGACGGATTTGAAGTGAATGCAATCGATTATCTGTTAAAACCGTTTTCATTCGATCGCTTTTTTACTGCGGTAAATAAAGTAGTTGAAAAAAGAATCCCCAATGGGAACAAAACCGACAATGATCATTTTATTTTGATCAAATCCAGCAAAACACTCCATAAAATTAACTCCGAAAACATTCTGTTTATTGAAGCTTTTGGCGACTACGTTAAAGTGCATTTGAAGGATCAATGCATATTGACCAATGCAACTTTTTCCTCTGTATTGGAATCGTTACCACATCGTCTTTTTATAAGATCGCATAAATCATTTGCCATTAATTTTAACCAAATGAACAGCATTAATGGCAACCAAATCAACATAAAAAATCACAAAATTCCTATTGGCCAAAAATTTAAAACTGAATTTTTGGACTTTATAAATCAATCAAAAACCTAATTAAAATTAATGAAAGCAGTTTCAGTTACACAAATAAAAAAAGAACTAGAGCATTTATCTTCTGAAGAATTAACTGAACTTTGTTTACGACTGTCCAAATTCAAAAAGGAAAACAAAGAATTGCTCACCTATTTATTGTTTGAATCTCATGACGAAACAGGCTATATTGAATCCATAAAGACCGAAGTGGACAAGCAATTTGAACTCATTAATACCAATAGCTATTTCTACATCAAAAAGAGTGTCCGAAAAATATTGAGAATCATAAAAAAGTTTGCCCGCTATTCCTTAAAAAAGGAGACCGAAGTGGAACTCCTACTCTACTACTGTCAAAAATTACACACTTTCGAACCTTCAATTTACAACAATGTAACGCTTACCAATATTTTTAACCGCCAAATACTTTTTATTGAAAAAACAGTAAAAACTTTACATGAAGATCTGCAATATGATTTTAATTTGAAGATAACAGAACTAAATGACCATTAAATGGAATGCAGTTTTATAAGTATTTAAATTATCTTTAATCAATGAAACTTCAAAGCAACATCGTCGAAGAATTCAACGAGTTCTCCAAAAACTATACAGCCGATATGGTTAAGGTTGTACCCTATTATCTAAAGCTATTGGAGCAATTTTCAGAGGATTTACCTAAAGACTTTAACCCAAAACAGATTTTGGATTTGGGCTGTGGCAATGGCAATATCACCCATAAATTATTGGAACGGTATCCACATGCCGACATTACACTTTTGGATGCTTCAGAGAGCATGCTCGAACTTTGTAAAGCCCAGTTTGGAACACACAACAAAACTTATGTACAATCCTATTTTCAGGATTATGAATTCCCTATCCTTCAGTTTGATTTGGTTGTAGCAGGATTTAGCATCCATCATTGCAATGCCAATGAAAAACAAAGACTCTTAAAGCACATTTATAAATCCCTTATACCAAATGGGGTTTTTATGTGTTCTGATTTGATGGTCGATAGAAACACAAAAGAACATGAATCCTTGTTGGAATTTTGGAAAGATTTTGTCCTAAACAGTAGCGACCTAGAAACTTGGGAATGGCTTATGGAACATTACAAAACCTACGATAATCCCAATAGTTTAAACCAGCAACTTAAATGGTTAAAACAGGCCGGTTTTACCGGTTTTAATATTAAAATTTACAATACTTATTGGGTACATTTAAAGGCATTTAAAACTTAACGATTTAAATGCGTAATTGATTAAAGTTTTGTACTTAAAAAAAATTGGAACACAAAAAATAAAGAAATCCAAATTCAATACATAATTCTTATATTTGAATCAAAATGATTAAAATCTTATAATAATTTCATAAATACAATTGCACTTAAACATTTTAAACAACAATTCAATCTAGGCAAGACTTGATACTACAAACACGTTTTATGTCCAAAATAAGTAGTAAACAATTAAAATATAAAAAATGGAAACGATAATGCCCTGGATTGTATTAATTGTATATGTATTGCTACTACTTTATATTGATTTTTTTGTCCTACATAAAAAGAATAAACCTAATTCTATAAAAAAGGCAATTTTCGAAACCCTTTTCTTTGTAACTAATGCTTTTATTTTTTCTGGAATATTATATTGGTTTTATAGTAATTCATTAATTGACAACATTACCAATATAACTCCAAATAAAGCTGTTTTAAAATATTTGACTGGCTACATTATAGAACTGTCATTAAGTGTTGACAACCTTTTCGTAATCGCCATAATTTTCACCTCTTTTAAAATACCAAGTCAATATCAACATAAATTACTCTTTTTGGGAATTCTTGGTGCCATTATATTTCGAGCCATTTTAATTAGTATTGGACTTGTATTGATCAATAAAATTCATGGGATGAGTATTATTTTTGGATTGTTCCTTTTGTTTACAGCTTTAAAAATGTTTAAAAAAGATACTGAACACCATGAAAATGAAAAGCCCAAAGGATTGATGAACGTATTCAGATTCAGTAACGTATTTGATGGTGGAAAATTTGTTACAACAATCAATGGAAAAAAAGTTTTTACTGCTCTTTTTGGAGCATTATTGACGATAGAGCTTACCGACTTAATATTTGCATTGGACAGCATACCAGCTATTTTTGCAGTCACTACCG
>BS_KBA_SWE02_21mDRAFT_10000727_pt1 | contig 12483 bp, 11 predicted proteins | sample BalSeasSWE02_21m_FD_9196 | JGI IMG/M metagenome (IMG submission 9196)
ACAGGAAAATCAAAAGTAACTGCTGATTCTTTGATAAGTCTTGTTTATAAAGTTGTTAGCACCTGGCCAGAGAAATTTAATTTAGTAAAATCCGTTTCCGAGGTACAGCAACAATTAAACAAAGGAAATATTTTGTTGGCAATGGGTATGGAAAATGGATCGCCTATTGAAAATAAATTAGAAAACTTAAAAGAATTTTACGATAAGGGAATTCGCTACGTAACTCTTTCCCATTATAAATGGAATCACATTTGCGATTCTGCAAATGATCCTGAAAGAAAATGGAATGGCTTAAGTCCATTTGGCGAAGAAGTTGTAAAAGAAATGAATCACTTAGGAATGATGGTTGATATTTCGCACGTAAGTGACACCACTTTTTACGATGTTATTAACCTAAGCAAAGCACCTGTAATTGCTTCGCATTCGTGTTGCAGATTTTTTACTCCTGGCTATGAACGCAATATGAGTGATGAAATGATTAAAACTCTTGCAAAAAATGGTGGGGTTATTCAAATTGGATTTGCAAGTTTTTTTCTTCGAAATGATATTTATCAACAATACACAAATGCCGATGAACGAATTAAAGAATACTTACAGCAAAACGATATAAAATCCGGAACGGAAGCCGCATGGAAGTACGAAGAAAATTATTGGAAAGAAAATCCGCTCAGTAAAGCAACTGTAAAGGATGTTGCAAATCATATTGATCATATAAAAAATTTAGTTGGAGTTGATTATGTTGGACTAGGATCTGATTTTGATGGTACAGGTGGTTTGCTTCCTGTTGGATTAGAAGATGTTTCCAAATATCCTAATCTTGTATATGAACTTTTGGTTCGTAGTTACTCTGATGAAGATATTCAAAAAGTTCTTGGAGGAAATTTATTAAGAGTTTGGAAGCAGGTTGAAGAGGTTGCTAAGCTGAGTAAATAAAAAAGATCTATGTCAGAGTTTTATCCAAAGTCATCCTGAGCGTAGTCGAAAGATGACCCCTGATCAATTAGTCGAGCAAGTCACACTTTGTCCCTCGACTCCGCTCGGGATAACACACGCAGTGTGACAAGAATTATTATTATTGTTACAACTACTCATTTGTGAACACCCGCAGTTCTGTTTGAATTGTTAACCAGATATTCATTATAAATAGCCAGGCTCATTCTTCTCACTCTAGGACTTTCATCAATTGAAGCAAGTCTTTGCAATTCATTCATTCCTTTTTCACTGTTCATTCTAAAAAGTGCTAAACCAATCAATACCTTTATGTCAGATTCTTTTTCAACTTTAAGTTGATTGATCAAAGCATCTTCCGTATCGATGAATCTGTATTGACCTGCTAAGTAAATTGTGCTTTCTCTTAAACCATAGTTTTCTGAATGAATTCCGGCAACCAGATTTTCTAAGGCAAACTTACTATTTTTTGCCAGATCAGAAACTTTGTGATTTTGCCCAAAAGTATCTGTAACCAGAAGAACGAAAAGTATTGCTGTTAAAACAAAGTGAAACTTTTCTGCTCTGTGTAATAATGTTGTTTTCATTTTGTACCTCTTGTAAATAAATAATAAATACATCTAGTTTCTGGTACAAACGTACGCTAATGAATTGTCAGTGGTGTCATCTCAAGGTAAAGAGTTGTAAAGAAATGTCATGATAATTTAGAATTGAGAATGTAGAATTAAGAATGCCTTTGCAATTGAGCATTAAATATTCAGCATTTTATAAAACCAANTTATACCCAATTCCATGCACGGTTAAAATTACTTGTGGATGATTAGAATCTGTTTCTATTTTTTGTCTTAGTTTTAAAATAAAATTATCAACTGTTCGTGTTGCAGGGTTTTCATCATAGCCCCAAATCTCGGTTAATAAATCATCACGAGTTACAGTTGAGTTTCTCCGCTTCCACAAGTAATGAAGTATTTCAAATTCCTTGTGAGACATTTGCACATCTTTATTTTTTGTTGTTGCTTTATATCCATTAAAGTTAATTTCAAGCTTGCCAATTTTAACTTCACGTGCTGATTCATTCATTACTAGATTTTCACTTCTGCGTAGAATCGCTTTTACCCGTGCAAGTAACTCCCGCAAACTAAAAGGTTTTGTTACATAGTCATCTGCACCAATTTCTAATCCAACAACTTTATCAATCTCGTCTCCCTTTGCGGTAAGTAAAATAACTGGAGTTGTGATTCCGGCTTTTCGTGCTTCCTTACAAACATCAAAACCTGATTTTTTTGGCATCATTACATCAAGAATAATCAAGTTGTAACTGTTATCAAGTATTTTTTTTAACCCTTGTACGCCATCGTTCGCAGTATCAACATCGTAACCTTCGAACTCAAGATTATCTTTTAACCCGGTCCTCATATTTTGTTCATCATCCACAACTAAAATCTTAGGCATTTTTTTCTCCATTATTTAATTGAGAATTTTTTGGAAATAATAATTTAAAACTGCTTCCCTCACCAACTTTACTTTTCATATCAATTTTTCCTTTATGTGCATCCATAATTTGCTTTACTAGTGAAAGCCCGAGTCCTGTACCTTTTGTAGTGTGCACTAGTCCTGAAGAAACACGATAAAATTTATCAAAAACTTTTTTCTGCTCTTCTTCCGAAATTCCAATGCCTTTATCCTGCACTTCAATAAAAACAAAATCGTTTTCACTGCTTATTACCATTTTTATTAACTTGTAATCATCACTGTACTTTACAGCGTTATCAATAAGATTTACAATAGCCTCTGAAACAGCTTCACGATCCACAATAACTTTTGGGATGTCAATTCCCGGTTCAAATTCAAAATCAAATCCTTTGTTGTATAGATGATAACTGTAATTTTGATAAACCTGCACTACTAAATTGTTTAAATCTTCTTCTGCAAAAACAAACTTGCGTTTACCAGCTTCCATCTTAGAAAAATTTAAGATAGAATTAACAATTCTTCCCAAGCGATTAGATTCGTGACTGATAATCGAATAATACTCTTTTTTCTTCTCTTCGGTTTTTACTCTATCCATTTCCAGAGTTTCGGCAAACATACTTATCAAAGCAAGTGGAGTTCGTAGTTCGTGCGATACGTTTGAAACGAAATCTGCCTTTGCTTGCGAAAGTTCCAATTCCTTTTTAACTGAACGATAAACAAACCATACTGCGGCGATCAAAACGACGAGTAAAATTCCAATCTGGATTAAATTATTCATAGCTCGCTCTGTAACAAGGTCTTCAATTGATTTTCCAACTAAAGAAATACCAAGATTATAATCCGGAAAAATCCACAATGCTTTTTGTGTCTGTACCGGTCGCTTATCAAAATCTTTTGTGGAATTAAATTGAAAACCTGTCTTTGGATTAATCACAGAAATTACAAACTCTTCTTTTGCAACTTGCTGCAAGCGCGAAGATAAAACAGTTGTAATAAATTCCTGCGGATTTATTACAGCGCCNTAAATTTTTTTTGATTTATTGTTTAATCCAGTAAACACCAGTAGTGATTGATTGCTTGAGTTAGGTAAAACAATAGGCTCAATTTTATTGTATCCTAAATCACTGTAACTATAAAGTTTGTTGATTTTACTAGCATTACTGGCAATAACCTCTTTAATGTACAATTCAAATGAATCAATATTTGTTATGCCACTATTTTTTTTAAAATAAAATCTTATATCAGTATGATTAAGACTATCAGCGGTAAAAAAAAATCTAATTAATTTATTTTCGTTCAACAGGTCATTAAAAGTTTGTGCTTTGCTACTTGAAGTATCAATAGATTCAATGTCATCAATTACATTGTTGGTGCTATTTCTAACAACATCTTCTGAATACTGATTTACTGAAAAAAGAATTGCCTGAAGTTGATCATTATAGATTTGCTCAAGAACCTGTTCATTCTCGTTTAACTTTCCAAGTTCATTAACAAGAAGAAATGCAATAGGTAGAATGATAATGAGTATAAGTATTAAGCCTATTTTTTTCATAGGGATATTAAATTCGATTACATTTATAAGTTAATCGGGGGAACTCACCCTAAATCCCTCTCTTCGAAAGAGAGGGATTTTTAAATTGTCTTGCCCCCCTTCTATTTGTAAGAGAAGGGGTTGGGGGATGAGTTCAGAATCCTGAAATAATTTCTGTAAAAAAAAATTAGATTTCCGCTTCCGCGGGAATGACAAAAGAAAATCTATTTCTTTTTTAACTGCTCTGCAACTTTGCTTTGCACAATATCTTTTAACGAATCATAAGAATGATTTTCAGGCATTATTGGTTTTAAAAACTTTACATTTATTTTTTTCCATGGTTTTGGAAAATGCGTGCCTCGTGGCAGTACATCATAAGCTCCGTTAATTGCAACTGGAACAATTGGCACATTTAACTCACGACTAAGTATTGCAAATGTTTTTTTGAAATCACCAATCTCACCTGTTTGCGTACGTGTTCCTTCGGGAAAAATGATAATATTTTTACCGCGCTTTAAAACTTCAGCCATTTTTTGCAAAGATGTTTTCAAATCACTTAAATCCATAATAATAACATTATTCTTTGCAGCCATAAATTTTAAGACATTATTTTTAACATGTTTTTCTTTCGCATAGAAATAAGTTTGCTTCATCAACTTATTTTTTAAAAATACTGCGACAAATAATCCATCAAAAAAACTTTGATGATTTGGTGCAAGTATAAATGGTGCATCAGGAAGATTCTCTAAGCCTTCACCTTTTAATCTGAAATAAAGTTTTAGAAAAACTTTTGCACCGTTTTTCATAAAATTATAAGTGAACCAACTTTTCGGTAATTCAAGATCAAGCTGTTCCTTAAAGATTTGTCCCCAATCAATAGCCTCTACACTAAGTTTTGTTTTTTTATCTCTTATGTTTTCTGCAAGTTTAATAATGTTCGGAAATGCAACAAGCTCAGCTTCAGTTAGCTTAACTCCAAAATTGGATTCCAAATAGACACCAAGGTTAACTTTGTCCAATGAATCCATGGCTAAATCAATTTCAAGATGATCTGAAGGATGGACAGTTGTTTCTTTCTGCTGCTGTAAAAATTCTTTTAATAAAGCGTATTCCTGAAAACTTGGTTCCGCAATACTTTCTAACTTTTCTTTGGATATCATTTCAAGCTGAGGAAGTAAAAATCGTTTAAGTTTAAGTAATCTGGTTCGCGGTAGCGGTTCTTTAACCAAACTAAACTTCATCACTTTTTTGTATGGTGTAACTTTTTGATTGTATTTATCAACAACATCCCACTTCAACATTTCTTCAACATTCTCAATCCCGAGTTCTTTTGCTTTTTGATAATCAGGATAAATTACTGCATGAAGCATATCAGATTTTTCAAAAACCCCAATCTCAGTAATTACGTCTGTCATACTCTGAATTTTATTTTCTATCTCCTCAGGATTAATATTTTTCCCATTTGAAAGAACAATAATTTCTTTCTTTCTTCCTGTGATAAAAATTCTCCTACCCTCATCAAGATGACCTAAATCGCCAGTATAGAGCCATCCATCTTGTAATATCGTAGCAGTTTCTTCGGGTCGATTGTAATATCCTTGCATCACGTTTCTGCCACGATTGACAATTTCTCCATCAATAACATTAACCTCATTAGTTTTCAGCGGTTGTCCTGCAGAACCGGGTAAAACTTTTCCCGGACGAGTAAAAGTAATCATTGGTGCACACTCAGTCATTCCAAATCCTTCAAGAACTTCAAATCCAAGCGTCAGATAATCCTTGCAAACTTCTTTATCCAAAGCTGCACCTCCGCATACCATATATTTTACTTTACCACCAAATTTTCTCTGAACAGATCCAAATACTTTTCTTGAAAAACTTAATGAGTTTTTCTTCTCAGCTATTCTGAACAGAAGTTTTGCAATTCCACTCTTATTAATTTTATCTTTTATTCCTTTTCTTATAAGATTGTATAGGCGCGGCACGCCTATAATGATTGTAATACCATGCTGCAATGTTGACATAATATCTTCAGAAGCCATTGATGGAGAGAAAACAACTGTTCCTCCAACGCTTAATGGTGCAACCATTGTTCCTACCAAGGGGAATATATGGTGTAATGGTAGTAAAATCATTACACGATCATCAATGTTATAAATTTTAACGTCTGTTGTAACTGCTTCAATGTTAACAAGAAGATTATCGTATGAAAGCATTACTCCTTTTGGCGATCCTGTTGTACCAGACGTATAAATTATTACAGCGGTTTCGTTAGGATTTAGTTCGGGGAAAGCAGAGTTAACATTCGATTCTTCAGTTTTTATTTCATCAAGATTTATTTTATCAATTTTATAGTTCAATAGCTCGATTGCTTTTTCACATACTTCTTTTGTTGTGTTTGAATAAAATATCACCTCAGGTTTGCAATCCTTTAAAATAAAAGCAACATCTTCCATGGACGACATGAAATCTATCGGGACCGCAACAGCTTTTTTCATCCAAACTGAATAAAAGGCATAAACCCATTCAAATCTGTTTTCAGAAAAGATTGCTACCTTAGAAAAATTTGTAGATGGAAGCAGTGTTGAGAAAGAATTTACTTTTTGGATCAACTCATTGTAATCAATTTTTTGATCCTTAAGAATCATTGCGGTTTTGTTATAGTCTTTTAAAAACAATTTTTGCCCTTAAATTGATGAAGTAATGGCTCTAAAATATTAAAATAAATGGTTAAAAACTTTTCTATGTTTTACTAAATGAGATATAAAGAATTATCGTCATCCCGAGCGGAGTTGAGGACGAAGGATAATAAAAATGTAAAATATAGTTTGATGTCAAGCTTCGCTCAACGTACAATGGTAAATATTTGATTTGAGATATCTAAGTGGTTCGTATTAATTAGATAAAAATAATTTGTCTATCAATTGTATTCTTCAATTATTTTTCTTAAGTATTACCCACATCATTTGAGGAAATAATGGAATTATCACGCGAACAACTGATTCAACAAAAAAGATTGCAACTTAAAATTATCGATTTAGCTTTGGGCATTTTAGTTGGAATGCTTTATGGTTATGCAATTAATAATTTAATGGTAGGAGTTGTAATTGGCATTGGAGTAGGGTTATTCAAATGGATAAATAGCATTCCATTCTGGGGCGTTTTTTCTTTAACATTAGTTTATTGGTTCATAATAATTTTTATCAAATAATTCTGGTAAAACAATGAGCGAAAAACAAAAACCTGAAATTGGTTCTATTACCTGGTGTGATCTTACCGTTCCTAATGCAGAAGAGGTAAAAGATTTTTATGCAAAGGTTGTTGGATGGACGCCGGAAGGATTATCAATGGGTGATTATGATGACTTTACAATGAGTGCACCTGAAAGCGGAAAAGTTGCCGCTGGAGTTTGTCATGCACGAGGTGCAAATGCAAAACTTCCTCCTCAATGGTTAATTTATATAACAGTTGAAGATGTTGATAAGAGTGCGGAATCTTGCATACAACTTGGAGGCAAAGTTATTGTTGACCCAAAAAATATGCCCGGCTATGGAAGATATTGTATAATACAAGATCCAGCTGGTGCAGTATGTGCTTTGTTTAAACCGGAGTGACTTTTTGTTTTATTTTAGTTGATGGAGTTCGTTAATGTTTATTGTAAACAAAATTTTAATTTTATCATTAATTATTTTTTTAATTATCGGATGTAAAAAAGATGATGCACAGTCAACTGAGCCGCCCGATCCAATAACACAAATTGCAAAAAGTCCAAAGCGTGGTCTTGCTTATGATTTAAAAAACTCTGCCGATCTTGATACTCTTAAAAACGGAGTTTCGTGGTGGTATAATTGGTACCATAGCACAACCGCACCAACAAATTATTACTCAACATACAAAATGGAATTCATCCCTATGCTTTGGGGTGGAAATACCAGCACCAATGATATGGCCATTGTAAAAAGTTTCATCCTTTCTCATCCTGAAATAAAATATTTACTTGTGATGAACGAACCTAATTTAGTAGACCAAGCCAATCGCACTCCAGTTCAGGCAGCTGCAGATTGGGTTAAGTATGAACAAGTAGTGACTGATCTTGCCGCTCAGCAACGTACAATTGATTTGGTAGGACCAGCTATGAATTGGGGAACTATGACAGATTTCTGGGATCCAGTAGTTTGGCTGGATGCTTTTTATTTAGCTTATAAAGCTGCAAACGGAGGTAGAATTCCCAAAATAGATTACCTTGCATTTCATTGGTATGACTATGGACTTTCTAAACAACTAGATAGATTGCAAAAATATGGTAAGAAAATATGGATCACGGAGATGGCAAACTGGAATCCTCAAATAAATTCATATCAGAAACAAGCCGCACAAATGGTAGAGATGGTAAATATTTGCGAAACACGATCCGATGTATTTAGATATGCCTGGTTCATAGGTAGAGGAAGTTTACCTGATAATAAGTACACATATCTATTCGATGCCAATCTCGGACAACTAAATGATTTGGGTAAACTTTATCTCAGTTTACCGTATACTAAATAATTCTGTTGCAGGAATTTAGCAGCATTTAAAAATGTAAAGGAGATTTGGTAAATCCCCTTTATTCTAAGGTGCAGAAAAAACATATGAAATATTATTTTATTTAACCAACCCAACTTCAATCAAACATTTCTTTATTCTCTCGTAAGTTTTTTTAATATCATTGTCTAATCCAATGGAAATTCTAACAAGACCTTCGCTTAATCCCATAGCTTTTCTTTCTTCTTCAGGAATTTCTGATGAAGTACTGTGCCCCGGCGAAGAAAACAATGTCTTAAAATAACCCAAGCTCACGGCTAGATATCCAACCTTTTCATTTTGCATATTTGCCATAAATTCATTTGCCTTTTCAGTTGTGCCAGCATCAATTGCCAGCATCCCACCAAATCCAAATCCATCGTTCATAATTTCATTCAAAAGATTATACCCGTTGTGAGATTTAAGTCCTGGATAAAAAACTTTGCAGCCAAGTTTTTCAAAATTCTCCGCCAGATATTTTGCATTCTCACTATGCTTTTTAATTCTTATGTGAAGCGAGTGAATATTCTTCATTATTGATGCTGCACGATAACTATCGAGTACAGGGCCTAATAGCATAGCTGCACCGGCATTTATGTCTGTCAGTTGCGCAATAAATTCGTGAGTGCTGCAAACACAACCGGCAACACAATCGCTAGTACCATTAATAAACTTTGTTAAACTATGTACAACAATATGTGCGCCTAATCTAATCGGAGAAATTATAATTGGGCTAAAAGTATTATCAACCATCAACTTTATATTATGTTCATTTGCAATTTCAGAAAGCTTTGGAATATCAGCAATTTCCAATAATGGATTGCTAACTGATTCGCAGTAAATAACTTTTGTTTTATCAGTGATTGCTGCTTTAACTGCATCTAAATCCTGAGTGTTAACAAATTTTACTACTATTCCATACTTCGGTAAAAAGTTTTTAAAGAATGCATACGTTCCACCATAAATTGTTCTGCTAGATACAATCTCATCACCAGCACTGCATAATTGAAGAATTGCACAACTTATTGCACCCATTCCTGATGCGGTAACGATTGCATCTTCAGAATCTTCCAACTTTGCAAGTGCGTCTGCAAGATATTTATTCGTAGGATTCCAATGCCGTGAGTATAAAAAACATCCTTCAATTTCATGATCAAATAAATCGTTCATCGTTTGCGGATTTAGAAATGTATAAGTTGATGAATCTGTAATTGATGGATTAACATCCCCATATTCTCCAAATACTAAATAGTCTTGTATTTCGCTGCTCGGATCGTAATGATGCATTTCTTTACCTCTTTTTGTAATCTTTTATTGTTCAATTAAATATTTTAATTTTTCTATTACTAAATTACTATTAAGTAAAGATTTTATTTACTAATTATCGATGAAAATGAACGAAAAACAATTAGCAGCAGAAAAATCAGTGGAGTTTATAAAAGATGGAATGACACTTGGACTTGGAACAGGTTCAACAGTTTTCTTTTTTGTTAATAAACTTGCGGAACAAATTCAGCAAGGATTAAAAGTAAAATGTGTTTCCACTTCTAAACAAACAAGCAATTTAGCGAAAAATTTAGGGATAAAAGTTGTGAGTCTAAATGAGGTTGATTATATCGATATAACTATTGACGGAGCCGATGAAGTGGATAAGAATCTAAATGGAATCAAAGGTGGTGGCGGTGCATTGTTATTTGAAAAAATTGTTTCTGCTGCAAGTCATAGAGTTATTTGGATTGTTGATTCATCAAAGTATGTTGAGAGGTTAGGAAAGTTTCCGCTGCCTGTTGAAATTATCCCTTATGGCTCGAATCATTTAATCAAAAAATTTCAGAAACTTGATTATAATCCTGAACTTAGAAAAATGGGAGATGAAAATTTTATTACTGATTCAGGGAATGAAGTTATCGATCTTAATTTAAATAAAATTGAAGATCCTATAAAACTTGAGCAAAAAATTAAACTTATCCCAGGAGTTGTTGAAGTAGGTTTATTCAACAACATTGCGGATACAGTTATTATTGGAAAAGGTAACTCTATTGAAATATTATATAGAGCATAGATAAAAAAGTGCAGATAACTTACTTATCTGCGCCTAACTTTTTTAATTCCTGAGATACTTTCCTTGAATTCATAAATCCAAAAGCCATAAGTGCTACTAAAAATAAAACTACGCCGATTTCCGTAAAGCCCATAACAGATAGTCCTTTCTGATTGAAATTTTAGGGATTAAATCACAAGCTTAGTGCCATCTGATTTATTGTTAAATAAGATGAAAATGTTAAATAACGGTAAGTATTGAATGAAATTTTTGGAGTGACGGTAATTCTTACATATAAAAAAGGACTAAATATTGTTCGTTCAATTCCATCTTTTTAGTAAAAATTTTTTAACCTAATTCTGTATCTGCCATTCAGTTTGTTATGATATAGTAAATGGAGATAATTATTAGTAACATTTTATCAAATAATTAATTTTTATAAGGTATGTTTTTTTCTGATTTAAACTTTTCAAAAAATGATTTATAATTTCCTAAATCGGTTTGGCACTTAAAGCAATTACATTTCTGTTCTTCAAGTTCATCAATTCTAAAAAGAAGCTCTGCATAAACTTTAATCCAGTATTCCGGATCGTTTTCCAGGATTTCTTTTCTATATAATTGCGATCTGAAGTTTTCCTTTTTCATACCATACAAATGTATGCAAGACAAAAGAAAATATAAAGGAGTGGTTATTAATTCTGGTGTTCTTTTCTTAACAGATCATTCACTTCTTTTACTGGATTAAAGGTACTTATTGGTACTTCAACAAAAATTGTTATCCAGTCCGCCATGCTTCCATTCCACAAACCTGGTAATTCCAAAGCTTTTATCTCAACCCCATCTTTGAATTTTTTTGTAATGATTCCGCTTTGAGTATCTACAAAACTGTGTAAATCAAAGTTGTTGCCTTTATAATCTTTAACCCCACAGACTAAATCTACAGGGTTAAAATGAGTTGATTGCTCAAAAATATTTTTTTGATTTACATCGTTTATATTAAGCTGAACCTGTTCAACAATCTGCAATGATAAACTTCCATCATCTGCACTTACCCAGAACGGTCCACCGCCGGGTTCACCCACATTTTTAACCATTCCACAAACTCTAATCGGACGATTTAACTTATCAAACAAATACTTATGCTTTTGTTCATCACTCCAATTTTCAAAGTTTATTGGTTTGACTATAAATAAATTTTTTTCTGCAAACTTCATCATCCCATCATAACTTTTTTTATTGAAATCTTTTTTATCCAAAGAATCCAACAAATCAAAAATCTGCTTCTGAATTTTGATTAAGTATCCTATTAATATTTTTTTATAATGGATTGTATCTTCAGCAAGATTTTCTTTTGAAAGATTATCAATATTCTTTATGATAACAATATCTGCTTTAAGGTTATTCAGATTTTCCAACAATGCGCCGTGGCCGCCAGGTCTTTGAACCAGATTTCCTGAATGATCAAAAATCAGTTTGTTCTCAAGATTAACAGCAATTGTATCCGTAGATATTTTTTGATGTGAATATGTTACATTCAATTTATGTTGGTTAGCAAGTTTAGATTTTAGATTATCAATAATTGCAATAAATATATCTGTATGTTCGTCAGAAATTGTAAAATGCATTTTCACGTTACCATCTTTATCTGAGATGTAATGAAATGCTTCATAAATCTGCTCTTCAACAGCAGTTCTGTTTTCGTTTTTGTATCGATGAAATTTTATTGCTCCTTTTGGTTTAGATGAGTAGTCCAACCCTCTATCAAACAAAACTGCTTTTAGCACTTCTGCCGGAGATTCATTAACTAATTTGATAATACCAAAATCATCTAAGCTTAAAATGGCTTTTAAGTCATCATAAAAAGCAAACTTTGGTAAATTGAGCAAGAATTCTACAACACTTTTACATTCAATATCATTTTCAGAAT
>BS_KBA_SWE02_21mDRAFT_10000728_pt1 | contig 12473 bp, 10 predicted proteins | sample BalSeasSWE02_21m_FD_9196 | JGI IMG/M metagenome (IMG submission 9196)
CTCCACCCTTTCGAAGGCATCCGGGTCTTTTTCAGATATTTTTTCATTCTTATTCATTTGGTTGTCATATTCTGAAAAATTGCAGTAGCGGCCCTGTTGTTTTTCCCATATGTGCTGGTATTTGGGTTTTTGAGGAATCAAAAAAAACGGGTGCGCTGCTTTAAGATATCGAACCAGGGATGCGGTTTCATACCAGACGCCCGGCTTACAGGCTTTCAAACAACTGAACAGAAATTTTCTGACGTTGTCGAATTTGATGCCGGGCATGACGCCCCCGGCGCATCCCATGCTTGAAAATGTGTCGAGCTTTCCGAAAAATGATCTGCTGAAAAATTCGTTGTAATCCGGTGCAAATTCCCCAATCAGGGTATCGAATATGAATTGCTCCTGCTTCTGTAACGGCAATGCGAGAAATTGTTGATAGGCTTGATCATTGAAGTCAATATAATTATCAGAAAAGGTAGGCTCTGCACTCGAATATCCGAGGTATTTTCCTTTTGTGTCATAGATTGTTAAGCCTAACTTCAGAGCCATTCCATCAATAAAATTCACCCAGGTGGATTCACCGTCTTCATCGATTTCCTCCACCGCATCGGGATTGGCAAGCAGCTTGGCGATACGCTTGGCATCCGATTTGGGTATTTTGTTTTCACGTACGGATCGTTTGATCAATCGGTTTTTGATATACTCCACATAGAGGTGTAAATCTTTGCGAAGGTTAACCTTGACTGAACATTTTTCATAGGGCTCGACATCAACTATTTTTAATTCGATGGGTTCGGTTTTATTTTGCATAATTTTAACGATTTCAGGAAGATGGTTCGACGGTTTTTACCGCAAATCCGTTTTGTGTTACAAGGGTTTCAATTTGACTCAATAATGCTTCGGGAAAAGCAATAAAATCACCCGGTAAAAAGATGATCGTTTCATCCTTCAAAGACTTTTCCAGGGTCACTTTCAACCCGATGTTTTTCACTTTTGCGATCATAAGATTCCGATGAACCAGATGCCTTCCCCAGCGTGCTGAAACGGTTTGAAACGCCTTTGAAAATGCTGAGGATGTCTCCGCCAGCCATGCGGTCAGGGGATCTTTTTGGATTTCATCGAGGATTCGACCCATCCGGATGATGTCGGGGAATGCCTTCAGATGGCCGTCGTCCAATTGGAACAGGGCGATCAGGGATATCGTTTCCAGGCACTTTAACGGGATTGTTTCAAGATTCACCCTTATGCCGCCCTTGTCATCCACATTCAGATAATCCCCGTAACACGGATCTTCCGGCATTTCCAGAAATGCCCGAGCAGGCCGATACACTGCTTTGCCGTTGGTTTTTTGTCGGATCAGGCAGGCTTTTTCCCAGCCATCGTGGAAAACCTCATGAATATCCAGCTTGATGCCTTTGGTGCAGAAAATCTCAAATATCGGTTTCAATTCATCGGGTTCGATCCATTGATCCGGTTCGAGCAATGAAAAGGCATAATCCAGCGTGGCCATGGGAGAGGAATATTGGCCCGAATGACCGGCATAATCGAGATTCGGTACGCTGAACGAAGCCCATCGCTGTTGTTGCCATAAACGAAAGGAACCTGTTTTGAATTCACTTTTTCCCATTCGCAATACACCTTCCTTCAAATCCCACTCATAAGGATCTTTCTTGTTCGCGGCAACAGGATCGGTAATCTGATGGAGTTTCGCTCGTACAAAACGGTCATTAAAGTCACCCTGACCCGACAACACCGTAAGGGATTCAAAAAGGGAGGGGAGATGGGAGTGCAGTTCTTCAGGAAATGCGAATACAAGCTGTTCCAGCTTGGTTTTCTTGTGAGATCTGGACGGGTCTGTGGAAAACACCAGCACTCCGTTGCGAATCATGCTTGTCTTGATCTGTTTGAAAACATCCCCATATTGTTGATTAAAGGTGCGGCTCCAATTGGACTTTTTTTCTGTCAGTCGTTCGAATACNGTAATATCCACCNGCTTTTTCATGCATCTCAGAAAATGCAGCAGGATGGTTTCCTTACGGTTCAGGCTGCTGAAAGCGGTTTTCAGACCCATATCGGAGATGAGGAGGCTTTCGAGAAGCGCGGGGGACACCGCATCAGTAATCGAAAATCCACGTGCCTTGGATATGGCCCTGGCATCGGCGGCGGTCAATTCCATTTTGCACATTCGTGCTGCGATTTCGGCTGTTTCCATATTAATAAGGGAGTTGTCCTAAAATAAACGATACTGATTGCGAAGCCCCTTCTTTTCCCGATGGGGTATCCGCTTCCGCTCGGACCCTGGCAGGAGAAACGCCGGCGGCGACCAACTGCTTTTTAGCGGCATCGGCGCGTTCATTGGCCAGTATCAGGTTTGCATCCATATCCCCTTCCTCACGCGCGTGTCCGACAATTCGCAGGTAATACTGCGGCCAATTCGACAACCGCCTGGCAAGATCATCTAAATCACGCCCGCTCTGCAGATGGATACGGGCCGTCCCGCGGGCAAAGGAAATGGGCTCGATACGCAATGATCCAACCAAGATGAGGGAGCCCCACTCTTCGGTTTCAAGCGGCCGCAACGGGGATGGGGTTCGAACCTTTTCCAGTTCCCCGATGCCCAGCCCGAGGCCTTCAATAACATTGACTTTTTTGCCGGGGTGGAAACCCGCGGTTTTTAAATTGTTTAAAATTTTATCATGATAAAGGGTGGAAGTCCTTTTTTTAAGCGGATTTTCCGCAAGGGTCGACGTTTTCACCAGTACATCTGTAATATTGTCGATCATTTCCTCAATATGCTGCATGCCGCCCGCCCCGGGCCCTGAATCAATGCCGAAGCAGGCATAATTCTCAAGGGTATTCTTCCACTCGATCCGCTGCGCCATTCTTTCGGCGGTGTCCGCATCAATGGATTCCGAACCTGTGATGCGGGCATCTTCCATGATCAAATCCCGCATTCCGTTGGGACTTTGACTATAGGAATAGGCGGCCCTGAAATAGCATTCAACGATGCGCTGAACCAGATCGGGATGCTCTTTTAAAAAGTTTCTTTCCGCCACCAGCACATCCACGATATATCCCTTTAATTTTGAACTGTCGATGAGCAAATGGGCATCTTTAAGCTGTAGGGCTTTGGAGATATATGGCTCCCATAATGCATAAGCCCTTTTTTTTGAACGGTCCGCGCCTTTGAACCGGGAAAAAACCTCCTGGGCCCCGTTGGCCGGGATCATCCATTTATCCGGCATTCGCGGCAGATTAAAATGGGCGATAACGGTTCGTGCAAGAAATTCACTGGGGGAATCCGGCGTAAGAACAATAGCGGCTTCCTGATCATCAAGGTTCTGAATATTGGAAACAGCGGTCTTATAGGCGACGATGGCATCCGCCCCCTTTGATTCATCGATCACCATGACAATACTCGCAGGAAAACCGTTCAGCCCGGCGCCGTTCAGGATGAAGGAATCAATGGTGAAGACGGCCATATGGATATCCTTCTTCTCCAGCGATTTCATCCGTGCGCCGTAATCCGCCTTGTCATCTACAATCGTCAGTTTGATGCCGTCGTTTTTGAGCAGGGTTTTCATGACCGGCGAACGCAGGATGCAGTACCCGGAAAATGAATCCGCCGCAATCCGGACTTCCGTTTTAAACAAACTGTCGGAACCGGTTTCATCCGCCAGTTCCCGGTCAAAATAGGGGAGAATCAAGAACTTGGCGGCAACCGCTAAAACCACGATAATCACCACCCAGATGATTGCCGCAACGATGATTCCTTTGGCTTTTTTCTCACCCATGGGTTTTCATTCCCTATTCTTTACCGCAAGGCAAGGGTTATCTCCGTTTGCGGCGGGTTTTTTTTCTGATCACCATCACCACGATAATGATTATGATAAGATAGATCGCCCATCTGTTGCTCCATTCGTCATCCTTTTGCGGGGCCGGGAGAGACTTTACCTCGTTGGGCTTTTTGCGTGTTTTGTCCAGGAGAGGTTGTTCAAGGACATCCGGCCTGACCGTGCCGATGGGCTGGTTGCCGCTGGATGCAAGGGCTTTCAGCATCGCCTTTGCGGTTTCATCCGGGATGCCCGAAAGTTCAGCAAACGCGTTTTCACCGGCAGTATCCCTTCCGCTGCCGCCGATTTCGGCAAACACTTCAATCAATGCGAGCGCCAGGGATTCCGGATCATCTGCGCGACGATAGGAGTGGACCCGGGTGGCCAGGGTATGTTCCTTTTTCATATCCACACCGATCACATCCATGGTAATCCCCCGGGCAATGACTTCAGGAACGAATCGCTCAACAAGTTTCTGATCCTGTGCCTCCCCATCGGTAACGATAAGCAGGCGATAGGTTCCGTAACCGAACTGGTCCTCCCGCTGCTTCAGCAGACGGTCGGCGCCTTTTTTGATATACGTGCCCAGCGGTGTTTCCCCCTCGGGCATGGGACGATTGACGGCCTCTTCCAGCTTCTCCTTGTCCAGGGGCCCCAGGGGATAAACCCAGTCGTTTTTCAGGTTGGATGACCCGAAAACCAGTAATCCCACGTTCGTATTTTCCGGTATTTGTTCCATAACGCGGATCAGCGCGTTTTTTGCGGCAGCCATCTTCTGAATAGACGAACCCTGCATCTCGGCATTCATTGAACCGGAAGAATCCAGCACAATCACCACATTATTGGCATTGGTGCTTATCCCCTGCGAAGTTGAAGTTCCCACCATCAGGGCAAGCACCAGCGACAGGAATATCAAGGCGGCATTTTTCATGAGGGTAACCCCCGTATCTAAAAATCAAAATCGGACTTTTTCTGGGCTTCGGCGGTAATCCGCAACAACCTGAATTCCACGCGCATGTTCTGTTTCGCCTCTTCCATGGAAGCGGGCTTGGCAATAAAAGGTTCCTGAATGCCGGCGCCAAGGGATTGTATCTGGCTGGAATCTAATTGCCCCTGTTTGTCCTTTGCATAAGCGATGATGGATTTGCGAACTTCCTCGGCGCGTTTCTTGGACAGATTCAGGGCAGCCTGCATGGTTTCCCTTGGATTGTAATCGGATACTCCGTCAAATTTGCCGGATTCAATAAGGTTCATCAGCGTCTGGGTGGATGCGAGATCAAGGGGTTTTCCGTTGAGGGAATACCGGTAGTTTCCGCTTGTTCCGGACCGCTTCAATATCCCTTTACGCATACCGGCCTTGACAAGGTCCAAAAGCGTTTTGGTGGGGTCGGAGTGCCCCCGGATGGCAATNACCGCATTGCCGTATTTATCNGCCATTTCAATGACACGGTNGTACTCGGCTTTGTAATCTTCGGCATTGAAATCCATCTGGTTCGGTTCAAAATTAATNGTAAACCCGATAATTGTCCGGTCGTCAAGGCCNCCGNCGGAGCTGAGTGCCTCGATTTCCTTCTGAACCACTTCGCNGCGNAANCGTTCCGTTTTGGAGGCATCCNTNTTGGAGAGNTANTTTAAAAAAGCCGNTGAACCAAAATCAACANCNGANGGGAGCAGNTTNACCCTTTTCTGNGCATACCCCCTTGAAACGGCGAGGTTTATGGCTGACTCGTTAAATTTTTCAAAACCATGCAGGTTGCCCTTTTCCCGAAAAAACGCCACATTGCCGGGATGCCCCGCAAAGGTACAATCGGCAAGCAATCCGTGGGCGTCCTCCTCCAGGGTGGGAATCGTCTCTTTGCCGTAGATATTCTGGGTCAGTTGGAGCAGATCCACATACTCCTTGGACCCTTTCGATTCATAACGCTTTTTGAGATCCAGCACTTCTTCACACGCTTTCAAATATCCGGCCACGAATTTCGTGACGAGATCCCGGTTGGCCTCAAAAAAATCTTTCCGGCAAACATAAACATCGGCGATGGATCTGGATAATTCGGCGGTTGAAACCAGCACCCGGGCATTTTTCACCGTCCCTTCAGCGCCTGAACCAAAGTTGTGGAGGCCGCCGCACAAACCGATCATATCCGGAGTGATCACAAAACAGGCGTCAATGGACGGATTTTTGCGAAACAATTCGGCCGGTGAATCGGGCGAGGCGGTGAGATCCTTTGTCCAAACAACCTTGATGTCATCCCAGTTCAACTGAGCGGTATGCAAAATGTCATTCAACATGCCCACATGGGGGCCGCCCTCCTGAAGCACGATGGTCTTTCCCTTCAAGTCCTTTACGGTTTTGATATTTGAACGTGCGACCAGATGGTCCCCGGCCGACCAGGTCATCTGGGTAATGACCATTCCCTCTGTGGCGCTGTCCTGACCGATAACCTCGGAAGCCATGCCGATCATGTGAAACGTGCCGCGAAGAAACGGCGATTTGCCGGACAGGTAATCACGGACCTGCTGAATAAAATTATCCCCGCGCGTCAGTTGAATGTTCAGGCCCTGCTGGTCGAAGATGCTCCCTTTCCGGGTCTTCAGGCCACCATTGGCGTAAAAAGTGGCCATATCGCCACCCCAGGTAATAAAAGGCACATTCAGCGGTTTCGTTTGGGTTACCTTGCCGATTTTCACATCACCCACCAGACTTTTGAAACTCTGTTCCGCCGAACACTCTGCGATACCGACCGCAAAGACCATCATCAGAAACAGGACCATTTTGAGTTTAACGCTCATTTTTTTCCTCCAATTATCCCCGGATAAATATCATCAAACGCATACCGCATAAAACGCCCTCGCTTTAAAGGCAATCAAAGCGGAGGGAACAGGAACTTGCTTTTAACATCAAGAAACATGACACAAATCCATTTGTGTGTCAACATCTGCGCCTTTCTCTCAGTAATTCTCCTTATGAGCTCAATTTGCCCTACCATGTAACAAGAGGCTAAACCCAAGATAAGAAAAACGACGATAACAGATGCCAAAAATATCTTCAAAACTTTCATTAAAGTCGCCTCACGAATTGACATAATTAGACCTGGTTAAGATACTTTTTACGAAGCGTTGTGCCGATATCGTGATGCGTAAGGTTTTGCAAAAATTGCAGGCATACCCGTGGATAGTTCTTGCACATCGAATATGTTTTTATACCATGACACGAAAATTTCAAAATATGGATAATGTGTATGCCCTCGCAGTCACCATGATAGTTCTCCCTCATGCCAAATGATGCTCCTCAGCCAGCCGAAAAACTAGCCGCGGAACGTCAGTTGTCTCTTGATTTCTCAATTTCTCTTTAGGATGTTTGTACGACAGTCTATATGGTTTTTTAACACATTTCAAGCTATTCCCTATAACGGTGAATGACTACAAGATATACTAAAACAAGTCGATCTTGAATTCATGACAGAGGTACATCAGGTAAATGAAGATTTCCGCTATTTCCAGAGCTTGTGACAGGTTCTTTGGATCTTGCCCCTGATTTTCACAGATGACATCCTTCGCATTACGGAAGATCATTCTCCAATCAAGAAATTCATTCTTGAATCGGAACGACCTGCACCTTATGATGCATCTCCGGCAAAGATGACACAGATGAGGACCTTTGACTGAACGTCGAGCGTGTTCGAAAAACAGGTCAATACCATGGTTGACATATCACGTGTAAAAAAGGGAAAATATCCCCGTCAGGGCGCGAAAGATCAAGCAGGTTAAATTGGCGTTAGAAAAGAAGGCAAGATCCATATGAAAAAGGCGCATTTATGATGGAAGCTGCCGAAATAAAGAAGATGAATACAGCTGAACGCCTTCAGCCCATGGAAGCGCTTTGGGATACCCTGATCCATGAGGATGGCGAACCGCAACCCAAAATTTCATAGGAAGGTGATGTTAAGAGCAATCATATTTGATTATAACGGAGTACTGGTGGATGATTTAAGTGTCCATGAGGATGCCTACCTTTTTGCTGCAAAGGAATCTGGTCGGTCCTTATCGAGGGCAACCGTAAGCCAATATATCTCGTACTCTATCGAAAGAAAGAGGGGTCTTTATTTTGGGGATATCTCCGACGAAGAGTGGGAGGAGCTGTTGCGGGCCAAAACCAGGCGCTATTTCGAAATTGCCGCGAAAAAAAATCTTGTTTTCCCGGACGTGGAGGCGGTATTGTCTACCCTGTCCGGGAAATATCTCCTTGCTCTCCTGTCCAATACGACCAGGGAGAATTTCAACGGTATTTTCCCTGCAACCCTTGCCGGTTATTTCCGAGAAACCCTTTTTGCCGATGAGGTGAAAAAGCCAAAACCTTCATCGGAGCCTCTTCTGGAAATCATGCGGCGATTAGGGGTAATCAAAGAGGAGTGTTGCTATGTGGGGGATTCCCTGCTGGACGTACAGATGTCCATAAGCGCAGGCATATCGGTTTACGGGGTTGCGACAGGCCACAACTCCGTTGACGAATTGAGTTCCGCCGGAGCAGATTGTGTGGTGGCCGGTCTCAGTGAGTTGAAAACAAAGCTGGAGAGTTAGGGGTTCTGCAAAAATCAAGAACAATATGATAACCAGCCACGAGTAAGCAATAATGAAAGAACGCGGCAAGGAAACAGACCACAACCTGGCCGGTTTATGGAAGGAGGAGGAGAAGAGATGCCATACGGATATAACGGGAGGATATTGCGGGTTGATCTAACCAGGGGTACGATCTCTGAAGAGAACCCACCGGAAGAGGTCTATCGCCGGTACATGGGCGGATCGGCCCTTTCTCTTTATTTTCTGCTTAAAGAGATGAAACCAAAAGTGGACCCGCTGGGACCGGATAACCTGCTGGTTTTTATGTCCAATGTCCTGTCCGGGTTGCCCATGCCGGGCTTAACCCGATACACGGTGGCCGCCCGGTCACCCCTGACCGGCGGCTTTGGAGAGGCGGAAGCAGGGGGCTTCTGGGGACCGGAGTTGAAGATGGCAGGCTTTGACGGGATATTGATCCACGGTTGTTCGCCGATGCCCGTATACCTCTGGATCAAGGATGGAGAGGCGGAAATCCGGGATGCCTCCAACCTCTGGGGCAAAGACACGGGCGAGGTGCAGGAGGGCATTCGGGAGGAACTCGGCGACAAGCGCATTCGCGTGGCCCAGTGTGGGCAGGCCGGGGAAAACCAGGTGCGGTATGCCTGTGTGGTCAATGAGCTCAAGCACGCAAATGGTCGGACCGGTATGGGGGCGGTGATGGGATCTAAAAAACTGCGGGCTATTGCCGTTCGCGGCACGGGAAAGATCTCCACGGCCGATTCGGAAAGGATGGGTGAACTCAGAAAGGAGGTCGTCGACGCTATACCGAAATCCCCCATGGGCCATACATTTAAGAAATTTGGGACCCCGGTTTTTGTGATGGGTCTGCAGAACTCCGGCATTCTGCCCACGAGAAATTTCCAGGAAGGCCGGTTTGAAGGCGCCGAGGCCATCTCCGCGGACACCATGGAAAAGACCGTCCTTGAGGGACCCAAAGGCTGTTACAGCTGCCCTATCCTCTGTAAAAGGACGGTGAAGATTGAGGGCAAGTATGCAGCCACCCCGGAGTACGGGGGGCCCGAATATGAGACCCTGGGCGCCCTGGGGTCTGTCTGCGGCATCGACAATCTCGAGGCCGTCTGCCATGGGAACGAACTCTGTAATCGCTGGGGTCTGGACACCATCTCCGCGGGGATGAGCATCGCCTTTGCCATGGAGTGCACCGAGCGGGGCATCCTTACGAAAGAAGATACGGATGGGATCGACCTGCGATTCGGCAATACCGACGGGATGCTTGAAATGGTCCGCAAGATCGCCTTCAGGGAGGGGTTCGGGGACATGCTGGCAGAGGGCGTGCAGCGGGCAAGCCGAAAGATCGGAAAAGGTTCGGAGGCCTATGCCATGCATATCAAAGGGATGGAATTCCCTCTTCACGATCCCAGGGGTAAATATGGGGTCGGTCTGGGCCTTGCCCTGTCTCCCACCGGGGCGGACCATATCGAGGCTCCCCACGATACCTCTTTTACCACCGATGGGGTAATGTTAGGCGCCATCAAACCGCTGGGTCTCATCGAGCCCATGTCCGCCACCCGAATGGGGCCCAAGAAAGTCCGCCAGTTCGTACATACCCAGCAGATTTTCAGTTTTTTTAATTCGCTGGGGATCTGCAACTTCTCGGCGGTTCCCTATACAGCCTATACGCTCCCCAAGATCGCAGAGTTGCTTGGGGCCGTAACCGGGTGGAACACGAGTCTGTACGAGATCATGGAATTGGGGGAAAGGGCCATCACCATGGCCAGGATGTTCAACACGAGGGAAGGGTTTACCCAACAAGACGATTCTCTTCCCGAAAGGTTTTTTGAACCCCTGGAAGAGGGAACCCCGGGGGAGAAACGGATCAAAAGGGAGGATTTTTCCGAGGGCCTGAGATTGTATTATGAAGCCATGGGATGGGGCTCCAAAACAGGTGTGCCCACCGATGGGAGACTTGCCTTTCTGGGTCTGGATTGGCTGATCAAACCAAAGGGATTGGTTTGACAATGAACTGCATCCTGGCCGTTGACGCGGGAACGCAGTCCACGAAGGCTTCCATCCTGGACCGTGGCTTGAACCTTCTGGAAACAGCGCGGGTTTCCTATACACCGGAAGTAAAATCGAAAAACAGGGTTGAGATTAAAGCGGACGTGCTTTGGGACGCTTTTTTAAAGGCCTGCACCTCATTGAAGATGAGATCGAAGGTGGAGGCCCTGTCCTTCGCAACCCCCTGTCCGTCCCTACTGGCCATGGATTCCGAAGGGAACCCCCTTACGCCCATCATTCTCCATCTGGACCGGAGAAGTCATCGTCAGGCGGTTTGGGCGCTAAACCGGGTAGGGGAAGACAAATTCCTCCATAGTGCCGGCAACCTTCCTATTCCCGGAGGGATTTCACTCACAAGCATTCTTTGGATCAAAGAGAACCGGCCGGACATCTATGGCCGCAATGGGACGGTATTCGGACATATCGTAACCTTTTTCATGAAGCGACTCACCGGACGTTTTGTGATGGATCCCTCAAACGCGTCTTTTACAGGTCTTTACGATACCGTAGGGTACGGGGACTGGGATGAGGAGATTCTGAAGAGCCTGGAGATCGGCAGGGAAAAACTTCCCCGGGTGGTCATGTCCACAACCGTTTTGGGAAAGCTCAATGAACAGGTCGCCCGTTCCACCGGTCTGCCCGAGGGAATACCGGTGGTGGTGGGCGCCAACGATACCACGTGTGCGGCAGTCGGCGCCGGCGTTACGGAGTCCGGGCAGCTGATGAACACCTCGGGGACTGTCGAAATTATGGTTCTTTGCCTGGACCGACCACTGGTGGGCAAGAATCATCTACTGAGGACCCATGCCTATCCCAACCGCTGGCTGGCCATGAGGACCGTGGGCGCCGGAGGGGCTTCCCTGGAGTGGTTCAGAAATTCCTTCTGCAAAGAGATGACCAGGGAAACCTTTTATGACGAGTACCTGCCCACCGTCCTGGATGCGTTGAAAAGCTCGCAAGCCCGTTTTCATCCCTTTCTCTCCGGTGATCGCCATAGGATCAGGCAGAGGGCAGGATCCTTCACGCAGCTCACCCTGAATACCACAAGAGAAGACTTTCTGCGGGCAATGGCCGATGGAATACTTTCCTTTCAAGCAAAAGGGCTCCACGAGTGGGAAAAAGAAGTTCCTTTGGACGACGCCATCCGGCATGTGGGGGGTGGTGCGAGCGCGGCATATACCCGGTTCAAGCAGAAATGCTTGAAAAAATACCGATTTGTTCAGATGGGAGAGACCGCGGTAATCGGGGCCGCAAAGTTGGGATTCGAAGCCGTTGCCGGCGAAAGATCAGACGCTGGGACCCTCCACAACTGACAACGCAAGGTGAAAGGAGATGCACAGATGAAAGCGCTTGTTCTCGATAGACCGGGGAGGCCGGAAACCTTAAGAATCGCGGATATGCCCATACCTGAACCGGGTCCGGGGAAAGTTCGTATAAAAGTAAACGCAGTGGGCCTCAATCCCGTTGATTACAAGGTGGCGGAGTCCGGCGTGCCCGGATGGGAATATCCCTTCATCCTGGGTCTGGACGTGGCCGGGATTGTTGACTCCCTGGGTGAGGACCTGGAAGGCTGGAAGGTCGGCGATGCTGTTTTTTATCACGGTGATCTTTCCAAACCCGGTGGGTATGCGGAGTATGCCATTGCCCCGGCCCATATACTGGGTGCAAAGCCGGAGGGTGTTTCATTCTCCGAGGCTGCTGCAATCCCTTGTGCCGGTTTTACAGCCTATCAGATCCTGTCCCGAAAAATTCCCGTAAAACCGGGCCAGAAAATCCTTATCCACGCGGCGGCAGGGGGAGTTGGGGGATTTGCCGTCCAGATCGCACGAAATATGGAGCTGGAAATCATGGCTACCTGTTCCAACAAGAATTTTGAGTTTGTCAAGGAACTGGGTGCGCACCATCTATTCGACTACAACACCGAAGATCTGACCAGGCGGGTGTGCGATATCACCAATGGTCGCGGCGCCGATATTGCCATCAATACGGTGGATTCCCAGACGGCCACCGAAGACATGG
>BS_KBA_SWE02_21mDRAFT_10000729_pt1 | contig 12471 bp, 11 predicted proteins | sample BalSeasSWE02_21m_FD_9196 | JGI IMG/M metagenome (IMG submission 9196)
CTAATTGCGGTATCGTCTCTCCATACTCCTTTTTGATATCAATAATAAGCAACTTCTGATCCCTCTCGCTGGAGAAATTTTCGCACATCTGCTGGGAGAGATTTGAATATCCACCTTCATCCCCAATGCCAAGACTGATATAAAGCCCATCAACCTGATAACCCAGTTTTATTAAGATATCCCATAAAGAAAGTGAATCTTTTCCACCGGAAACAGCCACTAACACTTTTTGGTAGCGAGTGAACATTTCATATTTTTTTATAAATCTTTCAGTCTGAGCCGGGATCCACTCCAAAAAATGAGGTTTACATAATGCCAGTTTATGTTGACGCATATTTATTACTGCTTTTGTCCCACAAGTTCTACACTTCATTTATCCACCAGAAATAACCTCTATCAGATTGATCGTTTCCCCTTCTCTCAATATTTCATCTTCAGTGATCATCTCACCGTTTTTGGTTGCAAGTACTGTTTCAGGCAAGATATCCAATTTTAATAATGATGACAAAAGTGTCATCCCAGATCGGATTTCAAACACATTACCTCGAATTATTACCGTCACCATATTCATTTCCTCAAGGCCGTCATTCTACTTTGTACATGCAATACAGTCAAATTTCACATCTGCTATAATTTTTTTTGATTTTCTTTCATCAATTAACACGATTTTTACTAACTGTGAAGGCTTGATCGGATAACCATGACAATAATCATACAGAAACCAACCGAGATGGACGAAGAGCTATTTGAGTCTATTTTACATCTTCTGCAACAATTGAACATTCGACACCCTTTACCCACATACTCGGAAGTTACAGATCTATTAACTTCAAACATTTCGACATTATTTGTGGCGCGTTATCCGAACATAACCGATCCAATAGTTGGGATGTTAACCCTGGCGATCTTCCGAGTACCAAGTGGAATCCGTGCTCATATTGAAGATCTAGTTGTTGATCATGAGCTGCGCAATAAAGGAATTGCCCACGCACTTATGACAAAGGCATTGCAATCTTCTCGAAGCATAGGAGCAAATGGAGTGACACTCACTTCCAATTCGCGTCGAACTTCAGCAATTAGATTATATGAAAGCCTTGGTTTTAAGAAATGGGATACCAATCTCTTTTTATACCAATTTTAATGATAATAATTTTTCTGATAATTCTATGAATATAATAAATAATTTGTAGTTGCATTAGTAAGGTCTTTGTATTCACCCCTATATTCTTCAGGTAGAAGGGTTGCCAATTGATACATCAACTCATCAACAATAACCTGGCGAGTATTCTTGTCGATTTTTTCTCCTTTGGTATTAATAACAAAAGGATCTCCAACAATAGCATGAAAATCCGTTCTCTTTAATTTTTTTAGATTGGATTTGAAATTTTCTCCACCCCAGTGAGCCAAAGGAATTAATGGTGCCCCACTACGGATCGCCAACATCACAATGCCTGGATGCCCACGCAATAATTTCCCTGTTTTATTGCGAGTACCTTCAGGGGACATCCCCAATATTTTTCCCTCTTTCAGGCTATCCAGTGTTTTTCGCATGGCATCCAGATCGGCTTCGCCTCGTCGGATTGGGATTATTCCCCATAAATTAAACAACCAAGCCATAAACGAATTGTCCCAAGTTTCGGTTTTAGCAATCCCGGTTAATGGCCTTGGCTGAAGCAAAACAAAAGTCATGGGAACTTCTATCGATCCTGTGTGATTTGTATAGACGATCATAGGTCCATTAAGAGGAATTTTATCGAGGTCTCTGGTATCGATCCGGCACATTATGCCCAAACCCAACCTGATTACCTTAACAACGAACCAGCGAACGAGATCCATTACCTGGATTTTCCTGAAATGATGAATTCAAGACGCTTTGGGAGCAAATCGATAACCAACTTCTCGCCACTATAACACAATGTTTCTCCATCGCAATGAGCTGGTAAGGTACCCTTAATCGCTGTGATCGAAATTTTACGTGCCCTGGCTGTCTTTACTTCNGGTTGAGTTGCTTGTGTTCCTTTCATAAAATATGTGATCAATTGGAATATTCGCATCTTTGAAGCCGATGCAGCGATACATAAATCCAGCCATCCATCGCCAGGGTCACCATTGGGAGCCATATAAAAACCTCCCCCCATACGTTGACCATTCATAATTGAAGTCATTAAGGATGTTTGTTCAATGCAGTTTTCATCATAAGTGATCTGAACCAGGGGCGCGGTAAAATATAAGAACACGGTTCTTAGCGCGGCGATTAGATAAGCCAACAGACCACGAGTCCAGCGAATCTTAACTGCTTCGAAACCTACAGCAGCATCAAAACCTATTCCTACTCCATTCGCAAAATATCGACCATCTGGATAATCCCCACCTGACACCATGCCAATATCCATCAATCTACGTTTATCCTCACTTAGAACTTTAAAACATTCATCGAAATTACCTGGGATGTTCATCCCATAAGCAAGGTCATTTCCCGTTCCAACAGTTATGATACCCATTGCTGTTGTATTTTTTCCTTTATTTTGTGCATTCATTAAACCGTTTACAACTTCATTGGCAGTTCCATCCCCACTTGCAGAGATAACTACATCATAACCGTCCATAGCCGCTTGTTCAGCCAATTCTGCAGCATGCCATGGCCGCTCGGTTTGAACGAGGTCATAGTCGAACCCAATTTCCTTTAGCTTTTCTTCAATTGCAGGAATCATCTTCTCAGCAAAACCACGACCGGAAATCGGATTGACAATTATTTTATATTTAGGCATTATTATTTTCTCCTCAAAATTAGTGGGGGTATTTTGCACATAAGCTCCAATTTTACATGAGATTGCGATTTTCTGGCATATTTGTTGATAAAATAAAAGGAATTATGCGAATTATTCTTCCCGAAGTAATCTTAATGACTACTGCCATAATACTNGTCCTATTGATACTAATTAAACCAGGTTTTCGATTCCATTGGCTTATTGCAACTTTAGGAGCTTTTCTCTCGATCGTTGCCATCTTTTTTTGGCAGACAAAGCTCGCATATACATTTTCCTTACCCGCCTGGAAACCACAGACAATATTTCTTTATTCTCCTTCTTGGCTGGCAGATGATGTTTCCTGGTCTTATGGTCTCAGTTTGACAGCCCTTGGATTGGCAACCATTATAACTGCAGTTATTCGCAAACTCTCCTCTGCGTGGAATTGGGTGAGCATCTTATTCCTAATATCAATAGGATTATTGACAGTATCCGCAGATAATCCTTTAACACTGGTAATTGCCTGGTTTGCTATGGATATTACTGAACTGGCAACTTTGTTGAGAACGGTTAAAGAAGAAAAAAGTGAAGAATTAGTTGTGGGATTTTCCATTCGCCTCATAGGTGTATTTTTATTGCTCTGGTCCAGTATTGTTAGTATATCTGCTGGCTTACCTTTTAACTTCAGGGAGATACCTGATAGAGTTGGCATCTTATTACTATTAGCTGCTTTGCTTAGATTGGGAGTTATACCACTACATCTTCCTTTATACGATAAGGAACAAAGGCGCGGGATTATTACAACATTGCGTCTTATTTCAGCTGCATCCGGTTTTTCGCTTATAGCGCGCATACCTTCGACAGCCTTTCCTATACAAATACTTCCTATGATAATTATAATAATTGGGTTATTTACCATTATTAGTGGCTGGATGTGGCTTCAATCGACAGACGAACTTTCAGGGAGGCCATATTTAATATCAGGATTCGGTTTCCTTGCAATTACAGCTATGCTTCTTGGAAATTCCCGAGGAAGTGTTGCCTGGGGTATCAGTTTAATCCTGTCAGGTGGATTACTATTCATGTTTTCAAGCCGGGGAAGAAGTACATCATGGTTATTGTTTTTTGGATTGTGGGGACTATCTACACTTCCTTTTTCCCTGACTGCTAATGTTTGGATCAATTTTACTGGCTTAAACAACTTAATATTGATCCCACATATTCTTGGGTATTCAATTATTTTAACTGGCTATTTCCGCCATGCATTTACTCAACAAGGAGATATTAAAATTGGACTAGAACCACGGTGGGTTCAAGTTATCTACCCGTTTGGTCTTAGTGTATTACCTTTTATTAGTTTAACGATCGGTCTTTTGGATTGGTTTCAGACAAGATCAATCGGTCTCTGGTGGGTGAGTTCCATAACCCTGATCTTGTCTCTTTTAATTTATTTCTTTTTTAATAGATTCATAAGATCTTCAATTATGGTGAGATTAAGATATCAGCCGGGTAAGGTAAATTTTATTTCAATTGCTTTTTGGGCAATATATCGTTTTGTTCGAAAGATAATTTCTCTCTTGACTTCCATACTCGAAGGAGATGGAGGTATGCTCTGGTCAATCGTATTAATCGTACTTTTCATTTCCATCATCTCACAAGTAATACAATTTTCTCAATGATTAAATTTTTTGACTTTGTTTTCATTATTGTAATTCTAGGAGCATCAATCGGCCAGATGCTTAGCCGAGACTGGAGATGGAGTCTTGGTTTTCTTGGAGCTCAATACCTGGGTGTATTTTGGTTCATTCAAACAATTTGGCCGATTAACATGGCAATAGTTAAGCTCATTTCCGGTTTGATAGTATGTCTTGCATTGGCTACATCACAAAAAAGTACCACATCATTTTCAAACCCAGAAACATCCTGGCCACAAGGGTATTTATTCCGTTTTTTTGCGGCTGCACTTATAGTATTAGCTACTCTTGCGATCGCTCCTTCAACATCAACCTGGCTTGGTTTAAATAATGTCATAGGAACCTGGGCTAGCCTTTTTCTTATGGGAGTTGGATTATTGCAACTCGGTATTACCACTCAACCTTTGAGGGTAATAATTGCGTTATTAACATTAATTTCTGGATTTGAAATAATATATGCTTTTGTTGAATCATCCGCCTTAGTTGCAGCCATGCTCGTACTGATCAACCTCGGATTATCTCTGGTTGGGACCTACTTGCTCAGCTCTGAAAATATGGAGAAACTCAATTGAGTTCACCAATTATTTGGATCATTATTCCATTTGGAATTGGATTGATTTTGTGGCTTATCCCAAATGAACGATTAGTGACCTGGCTTGGTATAGGAATATCTGCTATTTTAGCGGTATCTGCCTGGATCCTTCCAATTGAAACGCCTATAAGTCTCGGAAACTGGTCGATAAAGATATCAACTACCATGAGTATTCTCGGTAGACAATTAATTCTTTCATCAACTGACCAACCCCTTTTAATCTTCTTATATTTGTCACTCTGCTTTTGGTTTATTTGTTCTTCACTAGCTGGCTCAACAAACAAACTTATACCTTATGGATTCCTTATTCTCACTCTTCTAATTTCCGCCTTAGCTGTAGAACCTTTTTTATATGCTGCATTATTAATTGAAATCGCCATATTGGTTTCGGTACCCCTTCTCAAACCTGCCTACACCCCACCAGGGCGTGGATTAATGCGATTTCTTGCCTTTCAAACTATGGCCATGCCTTTCATTCTTTTTTCAGGTTGGTTATTAACCGGAATAACAATTGGCACTGAAGAATTATCACTTATTAGCCAGGCAGCTACTTTCCTTGCATTGGGCTTCGTTTTTTTAATGGCCATTTTCCCCTTTAACACCTGGATTCCACTCCTAACGGAAGAAACTCATCCTTCTCCAGTCGTATTTATTTTGTGGATTTTTCCAACGATTGGCCTGCTGTTTGGTTTATATTTTCTTGATACATTTTCTTGGATCCGGGAATCCAATTCTTTACCAGTCATCTTGCGCACATCTGGATTAGTAATGATCGTCACAGGTGGTATTTGGGCAGCATTTCAAACGAACCTCAAGAGAATAATGGCTTTTGCCATCATAATGGAAACCGGCTATTCTTTGCTTGCATTAAGTATAGAAGGAACCCTTGGGATTGATTTATTCTTCGGGTTATTAGTGCCACGAACAATTGCAATATTCTTATGGGCTTTAGCTTTGGCAATATTATTAAAAAACACTTCATCGGCTCAATTTTCCAGAGTAAAGGGTTACGGTAGAAAATACCCATTTTCTGCAACAGTTTTAATTTTGTCTCACTTCTCATTGACTGGTGTCCCACTTTTAGCCGGCTTCCCCATTCATCAAGCCCTATGGGAGCAGCTCGGTATNATCTCACTAACCGGAGCAATCTGGTACGCAATTGCTAGCATTGGTTTATTTATGGGTGGAATTCGTTCCCTGGCTGTTTTAGTTGCACCATCTAATGAAAAATTCATCATAAATGAAAATTGGCCTCAGCGAATCTTCCTCTCCTTAGGGATTCTGATGCTTATATTTTTTGGGTTTTTTCCTCAATGGGTTGCCCCATTATTATCGCAATTTCCGTTAATGTTTACCCATTTAGGTAGATAGCCAAAATTATTTAGAAAGTTACATCTACCAAGAGCATGCTATAATCCGACAACGGAACAAAAAAGATTGATTTCATCCACTCAAAAGAAATCCACATCTCAATAGAAGAGGAGCATACAAGTATTGAAGGAGCAAAGTTCATTGACTTCTTCACACCCATCTCACATATTATTGAGATGCAAATTTACACTGTTGGAGCTAGATTATGGAATTTGAGCAATTGATTAAACGATTGGATTGGTTGGACGAAGAACATAGAAAAGATAAAGCCAGCCTTGCCCAACTTTCCGATCGCTTGGTAAATTTTGAAACAAATTACAATGTTATTAATCAACAAATCAAGGATTTAGCAAAAGAGATTTCATTAATTTCATCAACTTCTGCGCGTGTGGACCAGTTTGACAAAGCAGTAGAAAATTATCGTTCAGAACTACTGAAACGAATCGAACAAGCAGAAAAACAATTTACAAACAAACAGAATGAAGTTGACAAACGATTCCGCCTAGAGTTTGATGGAATTAATAAATCACTTGAAGCTCTTCAAAAATCATCTGATAATTCTGAATTAATAAGAAAAGTAGAATCACGCGTTCAAGAGGAACAAAGATTAAGTAGATTAATAACCGAATTGGATGCGAAGATCAGCAAAGAAATCAAAACGAATAATGATATCATCCTCTCAGTAAAGCTAATTGAAGAAAGTCAAAAACTGGATGTAAAGAAGAATATCGATCTACAAGGAGATATCGTTTCAGTAGGAAAACGTGTTCATGAATTAAATAATAAAATTGAACTTTACCCAGATAGCATACGAAGACTTGAATCCAGATTATCAGAGATTGCTNCNAGCGAAGCAGAAAGGAGACAGGCACAAATTTCCTTTATCGAACAACAATCTTTGCTTCAAATCGATCGTGATCAAATCTTAAAAGAATTAAAGGATAGATTTGAAAAAATGGGTAAACAATCCCAGCTTCTCGAAGCCCAACTCCAGGAATGGGATTCGGTTCAACGATCAGTCCGGCGTGCTCAAGAAATTTACGAAGAAATTACTCAGAAATTTGAGCGCAGAATTAATGAAATTACTGAAATGCAACGTCTTTCTGAAGACAGGTTCCGGCAAGAATGGGTTACTTTCAAAGCTGATTATCAAAAGCGATGGACTAGTTACACTCTCACTCAGGATGAGCAATTCCGGGATACAAATTCTGAAATTCAAAAATTAACCGAGCGATTTGCCCCGATTGAGGACGTTTCACAAACTCAACAGGATATCATCCAACAGACCAAAGAAGCCAATGAAGAATATCTTCATGGTTTACTGGCTCAAATTCACGAATTGCTTACTGCCTACGAACGAATAACGGGGCAATCCCGGTAAACAGATAAATATGCGAGTTATTGGAACTGCTGGCCATGTTGATCATGGAAAATCGACATTGATCGCCGCGTTGACAGGTACACATCCCGATCGACTAAAGGAAGAACAGGAACGGGAGATGACCATTGAACTCGGGTTTGCCTGGCTTACTTTGCCAAACGGTGAGGAGGTAGGCATTGTTGATGTACCTGGCCACCGTGACTTCATAGGGAATATGTTGGCAGGAATAGGAGGGATCGATACAGTTCTACTTGTCATTGCAGCAGACGAAGGTGTTATGCCACAAACTCGTGAGCATCTTGCCATTTTAGATCTTCTACAAATCCAAAAGGGCATCATAGTTCTTACAAAAATTGATATGATAACTGATCCGGATTGGTTGGACTTGATCGAAGAAGATATTCGTTCCACGCTCACAGACACGGTTCTGGCTGACGCACCATTGGTACGGGTTTCATCTCGCACCAAAGCTGGTATTTTAGAACTAATAAATTTATTATCTTCGGTTTTGAAAGAAAGTCCAATCCGTCCAGACTTGGGAAGACCAAGATTACCAATAGACCGGGTATTTAGCATTGCCGGATTTGGGACTGTTGTAACAGGCACTTTACTTGATGGAACCTTCAGCTCTGGCGAGGAAGTGGTGACACTTCCAGGTCAACATACCGGTCGAATTCGTGGATTACAAAATCACAAGAAAAAAGAAAGTATTGCTATCGCGGGTAGTAGAACAGCAATAAATATTTCAGGGATCAATGTTGATGATATTCAGAGAGGTGAGGTGGTTGTTCACCCTCGCCAATATATACCTACCCGAAGAATCGACATAAATTTTCGCCTTCTTTCAGATGCAAGTGGTCCAATAAAGCACGGGACAGAGACAAAATTATTTATTGGAACTTCTGAAACAATAGCAAAAGTTAGATTGTTGGGAACAGAAATACTGGAACCGGGTCAATCAGGTTGGTTGCAACTTGAACTTCAGGTACCAGTTATCGCTGCAAGGGGAGACAGATTCATTTTAAGAAGACCATCTCCAAGTGAAACACTGGGAGGGGGTAGCATTGTAGATCCCCATCCAAAACACCGCCATAAACGTTTCTCAAACGATGTTATAAATAATCTTGAGTCCTTATTAAAAGGTTCGCCTGCCGATATCCTGCTTCAAGCAAGTATGACGATCGGTCCTAGTCACCTTAGCGATTTAATCCACCGATCAGGGTTAGAAGAGGAACAAGTCCATTCTGGCTTTGATGAGCTGATAAGTAATGGTTCATTAATTAATCTTGAAGGCGAAAAACAACTTCCATTCAAAGACAAATTGGTCATATCAAAGCACCATTGGAACTCAATTTCCAGCCAAATTGATATTATCTTGAATGATTATCACCTTAAGTCACCCCTAAAACCTGGAATTGCACGTGAAGAATTAAAAAGCCGGCTTAAGTTAACCACGCCAATTTATAATTCCATCCTTTTCAGGTTAGCTACAAGTCATTTTTTAGTAGAACAGGGGTCCCTGATTTTTAAACCGGATTTTAAAATTATATTTACATCTTCTCAAAAATCTTCAATCAAAAGTTTACTTAAAGGCTTTGAACAAAATCCGTTTTCTCCACCGTCCGTAAAAGAATGCCTTACTGTTGTAGGAGAAGATGTCTTTGATGCAATGGTCAATCTCGGGGAATTAAAACAAGTATCCGANGATGTTGTTTTTCTTCCGAAAGATTTTGATTTACTAGTTAAAAAATTGCGTGAATTCATTGAGCAAAATGGACAAATTACTGTGGCAGAAGCTCGTGATTTATTCAGCACAAGCCGTCGATATGTTTTGGCGTTATTGGAATATCTGGACTCAATAAGTTTTACATCTCGAGATGGGGATATACGCCGTTTGAGGAGGTAAAATGTGTGGTCGTTTTTTACTGGCAGTCGATCCTGCGGATCTCCAGGATACATTTCCCCAATTTAATTTTAAGAATCCATTAAATCCACGTTTTAATATAGCTCCAACACAACCTGTTCTTGTAATACCCAATGATTCAACTTTTAGTGCAGACCATTTCTTATGGGGGCTGATCCCTGCCTGGGCAAAAGACCCATCTATTGGTTCACGCATGATCAATGCCCGTGCAGAAACTTTAGCTGAGAAGCCTTCATTTCGCGGACCGTATAAATACCACCGCTGCTTAATCCTTGCAAATGGCTTCTATGAATGGCAGGAACAACCAGGTAGTAAAATCAAAATCCCCTTTTTTATCCGCCTTAAGGACGGGAAGCCTTTTGCTTTTGCAGGGTTGTGGGACGAATGGCATTCACCAGATGGATCCCAGATAAAATCCTGCGCGATCATTACAACAAACCCAAATTCTTTGGTTGCAACCATTCATAACAGGATGCCTGTAATACTGCCATCAAGTGCATTTTCCCCCTGGCTTGATCCGTCACCTCGATCTTCAAACTCGCTTCAGGATCTATTAATTCCATATCCTGCAGATGAAATGATCGCTTCCCCGGTGTCAACATATGTAAATAATCCGGCTAATAGCGGATCAGAATGTATAGCAGGAACAGATTTATAAATTTTGAGAAAAAGAAATTGAAAATTTCTGAACGCTTTCCAGCTCTCGAATCGCGCGACTTTTCAATCTTTTGGATAGGGCAATTTTTATCTTTAATCGGGACCTGGATGCAGAGTACAACTCTTCCTTATCTGGCATATCGCCTAACCGGGAAGCCTTTTGATCTTGGTTTGATCGGATTCGCGGCAACATTGCCTACATTGTTCCTAGCATTACCTGCTGGAGTGCTCGTTGAGCGCTTGGATAAAAGAAAAACTGTCATTTTCATGCAATTCATCATGGCGCTACAAGCCCTAACCCTAGCCATTCTCACTCTGACTGGATCCATTCAAATCTGGCACATCGCTTTGTTGGCTTTTATTCTAGGCTCTGCCAGTGCTTTTGAGATTACCGCACGACAGTCCATGTTAGTTGAGTTGGTAGGTAAGGCTGCCTTACCAAATGCGATCGCTCTCCAAACTGCCATATTTAATGGAGCCAGGGTCCTGGGGCCATCCATATCTGCTGTAGTACTGGTATTAATCAAGAATCAAGGCGAAGGTTGGGCATTCTTATTTAATTCGATAAGTTATCTTTTTATTATCCTCGGTTTATTATTCGTAAAGACACCATTCAAAGCAAATAATGGTAGTCCAGAATCTGGAAAGCGGCATCTTTATAGTGAGTTCAAAGAAGGGCAACGTTATATCATCAGTAACTCGACCGTTGGGATCGTGATCTTGATGGCTGCACTTATTGGTTTCTTTGGCTTTCCATTCATCCAACAAATCCCTGCCATTGCCCGTGATGTATTGCATCAGGCAACTGATACTGAAACACTCATAAAAACAAGGACCAGTGCGTTATATATAGCCCAAGGTATCGGAGCACTGATCGCTTCTGTTTACATTTCTCTCTTTAGTGGGTTGAAACGAAAAGGTTTTTTGCTCGCAGTTGGTCAGGTCATCTTTGCTGTAAGTTTAATCCTAATTTCTTTTACACGATCTATTCCAGTGAATCTGGTATTGATGATCGTGCTGGGATGGGCAATGGTCACTCAACTAACGTTGATGAATACGCTAATTCAAATCAATATTCCCGATTCCCTGCGAGGACGTGTATTCAGCACTTACTTATGGGCACTTCAGGGAGTAGCACCGTTTGGAAGTCTATTTGTAGGGTGGATGGCCCAAACCTGGGGAATTCCATCTGCCGCCATCATTTGCGGAGCAGCTTGCCTGATTTCTGCTTTATCCATTCATATAATAAATCCCGCTATTTTCCGCAAAGTATACTGATCTACTACTGAATCGTTGCTTGACTACCATCTTTACACATGATATTATGCCGGATGGAGTTAAAATGAATAATGATCTAAATTCTTTAAAAGACCTTCAGGCCGAAGAAGGTGGTGAGAAAGAGCCTGAGAGTAAAAAATCCCATCAAGAAAGACCGGGTTTATTTTCAAAATGGTTTGAATTTCTGGCCCGCATGGGTTTGAGCGAGCTGTCCGTCCGCATTGGCGTCAATGTACTTTCAATGGGATTGATCGTATCGGTGGTATGGTTAATGAGCACTTTTTATCGCCCCTCCATTCAGCCAATTACCCCCTCTTCCACACAACTAGCCACGCCCACTGTAATGCCAATCCTTCCCGATCCCTTAAGCCAAGAAAATATTTTACCGATTGCCGGAATTACGCGGAAAACATCTTTACATACCAGCATACCTTCCAGACCGCGTCTTGAAATCATTAAATACATTGTACAGAGCGGAGACTCTGTTTTTGGAATTGCTGAAAATTTTGGTTTAAATCCATCTACAATATTATGGGGAAATTATGCTGTTCTCAAGGATTCTCCTCACAGCCTAAGACCTGGTCAGGAATTGATCATTTTACCTACAGACGGAACCTATCACCAATGGCAAGCCGGTGAAGGAATGAATAGTGTTGCGAAATATTATGGTGTTGATCCTGAAACGATCATAAATTACCCCGAAAATAATTTAGATCCGGAGACAATAGGCGATTATGCCAACCCCAACATTCCCGTTGGCAACTGGCTGATCATCCCTGGGGGAAAGCGAGAGTTCATCTCCTGGAGCGTTCCTGTCGGGTTAACAC
>BS_KBA_SWE02_21mDRAFT_10000730_pt1 | contig 12467 bp, 6 predicted proteins | sample BalSeasSWE02_21m_FD_9196 | JGI IMG/M metagenome (IMG submission 9196)
TGTTGATCAATATTCATTGACATCATAATCACCGGTATGGAGGCCGACTCTGAGTCATTTTTGAGCGTGGAGAGTACCTGCCAACCATCGATCTCTGGCATATTCACGTCCAGAAAAATGCAATCGGGCTGGAGTTTGCGAACCAGTTCGAGACCTTGTGTACCGTTCACAGCGACCGCTACGGCATAACCCAGTTGACTTAAAGTCGCTTGGAATAATTCCAGAATAATCTTATCATCATCAATGACGAGGATAATACCTTCTCCCTGTAACGCAGTCTCTGGCGCCTCTTCATGGTTAGTAACAGGAACTTTGGCGGACACTGGCAACGAGAGTACAAACGTACTACCATGCCCAAATTGACTTTCGACCCAGAGGGTCCCTCCAACCATTTGCGCGAATTTTTGGGTAATCGCTAAACCTAAGCCAGTCCCGCCATAACGACGAGTCATGGAGGAATCCCCTTGAGTAAAGGGTTCAAACAATCGTTTCTGCTGTTCATGGGTTATGCCAATACCATTGTCCGTCACACAAAAATTGAACCAGTCGCCATCACGTTTAACCGCAAACCAAAGCTGACCATGTTCAGTAAATTTAGCCGCATTACTCATTAAATTTAAGAGCATCTGGCGCAACTTAGTCAAGTCGGTGTGCATGTTGCCTAAATTCTCCTCTAAAGCGACCGTTAACGTGTTAGCTCGTTTTTCGGTCAAAGGTTGAACCGTAGCAATGACTTCAGTAAGCACTGGCTTAAGTTCAAATGTTTCCAAAAATACATCCATTTTACCGGCTTCAATTTTAGATAAATCCAATACATTATTAATCAGTCCTAGTAAGTGCTTACCCGCACTGTGAATTTTTTGCAAATCGGGCGTAAACTTGTCTGGTGCTAAATCTTCTGCCGTTTCCTGTAACATTTCGCTATAGCCGATGATGGCATTTAAGGGAGTCCGCAACTCATGGCTCATATTCGCCAAAAATTGACTTTTAGCGCGGTTAGCCCGTTCGGCTTCATGACGCGATTGTTCAGCCAGTTCTAACAGTTTTAGGGCTTTCTGATTCGCTTCTTTTAGGTCAAAATAGAGTCGTAGATTCTCCAACGCACTAGCACACTGTTGAGTCATAATCTGAATCAAATCTAAATCGGCTGGATTCAAGTGCCGGGTATTTTCCAGATAGACAAAGCCCTTCGGTTGGTTATTCAGTTCCAGCGGGATTAACAACGCACTTGCTGGTAATTCCGGAGTGACGGTGTCACCTAAAATCTTGGCTAAACAAATTTTCCGAATTTTATCGACCTCCTCTGGTTCCTCCTGGGTGGGAGCAAACCGACCTGTACCTGATTGAACCACGACGTGATGATCTTCAGCTGTGATGAAGAGGCCACTATCGATGGTATAAATCAGACTGTGTTCACCTAAATTGCATAAACCAATCAATTGGGTCAGAATACCATTGAAGAAATGGTTAAGCGATTGGGCATGATGAAATTCAGGCACGGCTTCCAGAATTTTTCTTAACGCTCTGCGATTAGAATCCAGAGTGACGAGGTCGCGGTAAGATTTTAATGCCATGCGCATCGTGGTATAGAGTTTATCGGCACGTAATTCGGTCTTGCTTTTGTAGTCATCAATATCGTAACGTTCTATGACTTCTCTTTCTGGTGCCATACCGGGTTGCCCCGTGCGAATAATCAACCGGATAAGAACGTATTTTAGTTCATCACGAATAAAATTGATTAAGCGTAAACCGGCATCATCAGTTTCCATAACCACATCAATTAGGGCTACCGCAATATCCGGTTCAGTTTTCAGAATCTCTTGCGCTTCGGTCCCCGACAGGGCTTGCAAGATTTGCAAAGGTCGGTCCGCAAATTGAAAATCTTTTAATCCCAACTGAGTCATGGCATGAATGTCCGTTTCGTCGTCCACAATCAGCACTTTCCAAGGTGGTAATACCACTTTGGCTTTTTTCTCCGTCGTTTTGAGTTCGGCGATGCTACCGTCTTGTTGTTTTCTGACAAATTTCATGGTTGTCCTCTGCTTACGAAAGGGGGAATAGTGGTAAATGAAAACGCCAATTGTGGCTGTAATAAAATGGTTGCCGGTATTGAAGCGTTTGGTCTTTCTCCTAACAATAAATCCTCAGCGACTTCTTCTAACTTGAGGTGCCACTTCAACAGATGGTTAATAGCAATTTCTGCTGAAGCTACTGGCCCCAGTGCTGATATAAACAAACTGGTTAACACAATCTTACAGTCATTTTGAGACAGTGTCAACTCCAGCGAGGCAGTCAGGCGAGTTAATTTTAGAATCGCTTGCTCAGTGGCTTTGGCTAAAGCTATGTCGGCTGCCAAAGGGGGCCGTAAATCTTGCGCAATTTTCTTACAAACGATGATGATGTCCAATTGGATGGGAGACTTGGCCTGAGATTTTGGAATTGCCCCGGACATTTCTGCTTTGACGGGATGTGCATTCACGACGGCAAAGCCGGCTCCCCAAATCGCCTCTATTAAAGCCGTCCACCCTTCCAGTCGCGAATGGTGATAAGTAAATACTAACAAGCCCTCGTCTTTGAGGACGCGCCCACATTCCCGCCAAACCGCCCGGAGTTTGGTGGCAAATTGCTTGGCATCAGTGTCTTGTACCTCTTTGGGATGACGAGTGGTGAAACCTTTTTGGATAAAGCCTCGTGGGTAAAGACTTTGCCAAGCGTAGAAAAAATCAGCCAATTCCGAATAATGTACGTTATCAAAAAAAGGTGGGTCGGTCACTACCAAATCTATGCAACGGTTGGGTAATTCAATCACATCGGAACTACCACAGGACAAATAAATTCCGCGTGGTTTAAAATCGCCACCGGTGGGCCACTCTTTCTCCTCTGCGACTTGCCCAGAAAATGGGGGACTCGCAGGAGAGTGGCGATGGTTGGGCGTGTTTAAACGGATTTCAACAGGACTCTGGCGATAGTCAATGGCACGCAAGATTCGCGTTTTAAACAGCGTCAAAAATGAACCAGAACTTTTTGGGGTGCCCCAGACATTTGCCTCAATGGGAGTGCGCTCTGGTTTGAGAATGTGATGAGAAAATAAGTGACGCACGGCGCCCGTACCTTCGCCTTTATAGGAGGCAAATATATTGTTAAATTCCAAGACTCCTGAAAACAAGGTAAGCAGAACTTCTCTGCTAGAAGTATCAGGTAAATTCGCAATCGCTTCTTGTAACCAACCCAGCGCCAGTAATTGTCGGTCATTGAAAAAATCGCGCCACTGGCGATAGTTATAATTCATCGCTTGTCGAGTATTGAAGCCCTCAGTTAACACCGTATTGGGCAAATGAATGGCCCCTCGTTGTAATTCCTCTTGCAACTGGCTGACACAAACTTGGTAAGCCTGCCAATCTTCTGGAGTAGCTGACAAATAGCATTTGTTACCGTCAGCGGTCAGCAATAGTTTACCATAGAGGCGATGACTTGGGGGGGTACCAGCGGCACGTATCACTTCCGCTATCGAGAAGAGTTGTGTACACACGGGACAAGCAAATTTAGTTTTATTGACTACATTGCTTTGGTGCAAGTTAAACCGCCAATCACAAACAGGACAAGCGACCTGTGGGTGATGGTGCAAGGAGGGAAAAATATTCCCACACTGTGGGCAACACACTTGAACTTTTGGCTTGCGGTCAGGATAAGCATGTTGTGCGATAATACGAGTCGAGAAGAGGTCGATTGCCGTCGTACAATTTGGGCAAGATACTTGTTTAACCCAAAAGTAGTACAACACGTCACCCATTTGTCCTTTCTCATCTTTGGCTTGGTAGAGGGTTTGAAGGCGCGGGCCTACAGTGGTAGACAGGTGAAAAAACGCTTCTTGCAATTGACGACGGTCAAGCGGACCTAAAGTGACTCGCACACTTTCGCAGGCAATGGGGTTAATATCTCGTCCCAAAGCGGTGTACCCCAGTTTGTGCGCTTCCCCAATGGTGGTACCACTACCCATGAAGGGATCAAAAACAGTGAGTCCAGAGAAATGATGACTTTGATAAAAGGCTTCCTCCAGGTTGGCCGTTTCTGGTAACCCACAGCCAAGTAGAATGCCACGAAAGACTGAACCCAGTCGTTTAGCCCACCATTTATGGACGTGATAAATGGGGCGATAGATTTCTTTTCGCCAACTTTCTTGTTGCCCGAGTGCCGAGAGAAATTCAAAGGGAAAGCTATCTGATTCAATCAGCCGTCGTGGCAAAAACCTATTATTTGGTATCATGGTCACTCTCGTTAGGGATGAGTTTCTTCATTTAAGTTAAGCCCGATTTGTAGGGTGCGTCCCACGCACCATTCGTCAAACTGCACGGCACCTGAGTGGTGCATGAGACGCACCCTACCTTAATGGCATTAACCTCCACGGGCTGGTAGTGATGCAATCTGGGTGATAAGTTTAGACCTCCGAGGTCTTCAAGACCTTGGAGGTCTGACCGAACTTGACGACCGACCAGTTCTTCGTTATCACCCAGATTGCATCACTACCCACGGGCTTAACATCCCACAATATGAATCGTCTTACCCGCGTGCAATTGAGTTCGCCAAAAAATCTTCTTTTTCCAAGACACCCGCGGGCGTCTATCAAAGACCATTAGCCAACCTTCCGTACAGCCCAGTTTGTCCAAGTAATCAGCTAATTGTTGTTGTCCTTCTGGGTAAGTTTTATCGCCGTAGCGCAACTTTAATTCTATCGGATAATGCTGCCCTTGATAATGAATACACAAATCCAGTCGCCCAGTGCCCGAGGCCAATTCGCGTGATACCTGGCCCTGGGCATTTATCACTCGTTGTAAAAATGCTTGGAGTATCAAATGCGGTGCCGCTTCTCGATATTGATATTTGTCAACCCAAATATCGCTGTTATTACGCCAAAATTGTTGAAAGTCCGATAGCAGTTGTTTCATATCCAACTGACCGTTTTGGAGGTAAGCAGGTATGTCCGATAAAGAGGAAATATCCTCTAGTTCTTGTTGAGAACGAAAACTCAAGGTGCGAATAATCACTTCTCCATAAATCGGATTGGCAGGAATCATCTGGTTATTAACGATTCGCAATAAACCCAAATCAAGTACATATTGATAGTCATCATCCAATAAATCATATCGCTTGCTTTCTCCCAGAATCACCGGTTCGAGGATCCGTTGTACTCGTGCCTCCTTTAAGCGTTCCATGAGACTATCAATATGGGTATCACGCCGTTTGATGATGGTTTGTATAGCTTGGTTCACATACTCCAACTGAATGGGTTGGGAAAAATCCTGATTCAGCATTTTAACCACGATTTCTCTGGCAATCGCATTGACTAACCAAGGTTGTCCCTGAGTATGGTCATACACGGTTTCAATGACTGCCGGGGAGAAGAGTTGTCCTGTTACCTTGGTATGCTGGGCATAGAGTTTAGCGATTTCGGCGGCATTGAAATTTCGCAGGGTTAAACTATCGGAAACGATATTAAAGGGACTGGCACTCCCTAAAGTCTTCTGTTCTTCACGCAGTTTGCCCTTATAATCACGAATATTTCGCATCCCGACCAGGGCAATGGACTGCACAAAAGGAATCTGATTACGATTCACGTAGCCATCGCGTAACTGGCGCAAGAAGGAAATGAGGGTGCCATTGGAGAGACAGTCTATTTCATCAAAGAAGATGACTAAGGGCTTGTCTAAACTTTCGCAAAAGTAGGTAAGCGCTTCCATCAGGGCCACATTGAAATCTGCCTCATTGATTTGTTCAGCAAAAGCAAATGTTTTCAAGGTGTGATGAAATTTTATTCGACTCTTTAGGACATGGATAATAGCAGGAATACCGTCGTTAGCCTCCACCATTCCTTGCACGGTTTCCAGGGAACAATATAAGCCATAGTAATTGCCGGTGTCATTCAATTGCCGAGTTAATTCCAGTAACAACGTCGTTTTACCAGATTGACGGGCGGCGTGGATGACAAAATATTGTTCTTCCTCAATGAGTTGAATTAAATCCTGACAACGTTCTTGGGCCGGCAACATGTAATGTTTGTCTGGATGACAAGGGCCGGCAATATTAAAAAATTTTTTCATGTGTACCTGTATTATGAGTCATTAACTGAACTAGATTTGACAACTTTCGAAAAGTTGTCAAATCGGTCGATTTAGATTTGACAATTTTCAAAAAGTTGTCAAATCTGTGGTGATGGGGTAGCTAAGTAGGGTGGGCAAACGTCTCCACCTATCAAGTCTGAGAGGGGTAACAATTTGGTGGTCTAGCGATTTTGGAGTCCGGCATTTATTCCGTTGGGAGCAGGATGAATGCCGGATTTCAACGGCTATAATTATTGGTTGGCCGATTCGTAGATAATAACTTAATCCTCTACCTCGGATAAACGATTCATCTGATCCACATCCAAGGAATCAATATTCTCACGAATGTGAAAGAAAAATACGCCAAATAAAATTGCGGCTACCAACACGTCAAACGCAATGCCTAGCTCCACCACCATGGGCATTCCATAAGTAGAAACCACTGCCGCAAAAAATAATCCATTTTCCATCGCCATAAATCCAACCACTTGACTCACCGCTTGTCGATGCGAAATCAGTAGTAACATGGAAAGCAGTACATTCGCTAAACTGACAGCAATGGTGTTGCGAGTGATTAAAGTAGAAAGATGTTCCACTGGCAAGGTGACATAATAGCAAAAAATGACTAACGCTACCCCTCCTAGTAAAGTGAGTGTCGGTGTGGTCAATTTTTCAATTTCTTGGTGCAGTTTCAACTTTAATACTTGGCTCCGTAACATCCAAGGAATGAGCAAGGCTTTTAGTAGCAGGGCCAACAGTGCGGAGATGTACAAATGAGGTTGTTGAGAGACCCAGGCCACTAAGGCCGTCGTAGCTGCTAATAAAGTGCCTTGCCAGGCAAAAATATTGATTAGGTTTAATAATCGTGATTGTGCTAATAAACTAAACGAGGTGTAGAGCACTAATGCTGATAACACTAAGATAGCTTGTTCATAATGGGTGAGCGATTCTAGGTTTAAACTCATTTTAAGTTCCTGTTGATGTTACCTTCTTAAAATTTGACAACTGGCGAAAAGTTGTCAACTCTTAGATTTGACAACTTTCGACAAGTTGTCAAATCTTTCCTCTTTCTTAGATTTGACAACTTTCGAAAAGTTGTCAAATCAGCCCTCCTCTTTCAAAAAGTTGTCAAATCTTCCCTCCTCTTAAAACTAACACGATGGTATGTCAAAGACGATTTCTAAAATTTCATTTAAACACCAAGACGCAAAATCTTCTTCAAAAACTTTGCCATCGGGCAGGCGAATGACGATGGAGCGGTCCTTGGGTAAAGATTGTAACACAAAAGGACTGTGAGTAGTTACCATAAAGTTAATAGTCGGAAACAATTCAGAAAATACTGGCAAGATCCGTTTTTGCCATTGTGGATGTAAATGCGCATCCACTTCATCAATAAAAACCCAACCCGCGGGCAAAATTTCATTATCACCATCCAGATCAAATTTACGCGACAGATAGATCTGTTGCGCAATAATATTGCCGGCCGTAACCAGAATATCCAATTCGCCTGCCGAGAGCAATGACAGAGTATATAACGAGCCTAAACCCACTCGGCGGAAAGGCCATGGTTGTATATTAAATTGCTCATTACTGATGTTGAAAATCTTCAGGATATGGAGAATTTTATCAATCGCTAAATCGGCATATTTATTTCCCATNTTTTGGTCTAAAATCACCTCTAAAATTAAACTTTCCACCTCGGCCAAGCCNGAAGTGGCACGAATCGGATAAAAGCGTCGTCCAACCCAATCCTCAGTAGCAAAGTGCGANCTAAAACTGATATTCTTTTCATGCTCCTCATAATAAGGCGTTTCAAACCGGTCCGAGGGNCGAAAGAGGAATACGCTACGNGCCACCGGGTCTTGTTTAGAATTGACTGAATTTTTCCATTCCTCAAGAATCCATTTGTGAGTGACTGGAATCGCAAATTCTTGGCGTAATTGAACAATAAATTCATGCTGATGTGATTCTGGTTTATGGGTCAATAAATGATAGTGATAATTCCCGTCTTTAGATTGCCAATCCATTAAAAAGACATAACCATGACCCGCTTTACCAATTTCACTGGTACTAAAAGCCCGATGAAATCTATCGGTGGCCGAAAAAAATGATTTACTCTGAAAATCCGCACTAGATTCATGAGTTAACCCACGGAGTGCATTGATTACTAACGAAAGTAATGATGATTTGCTTCCGCCATTAGGACCGACTAAACAAATAATTTTCTTATGATGAGGAATTTCAATATCCAATTCCTTAATATTTCTAAAGTTTTTTATTTTAATACGTGTTAAGCGTAATTCTGGTTCGAATTTTTCCCAACTGGCCATGATGAATCCTTAAATGAAATTTAACGTAAATGACAATCAGTTTAAATTAAGTAACTTAACAGATTGCTCGAAGGATAGGGAATTATAGTAATATTCATTCATTTTTATACCCCCCCCGTACACGGCAATGCCATTAAGTTAAGCTAAGGTTACGGCGTTGGAGTCCAAAGCTTCAGCTTTGGCAACGCCGTCTTACCTTGACTAATCTGCTCCAAATCTGAAGGTTTGGACTCCGACGCGGCTTAACTTAATGGCAGTGCCCGTACACGGGGGGAGTGACCCACCACCTGCGTGCTGGGGGGCGGTACAAGAATAAGTGAATATCACTATATAATTTACCCTAGCGTATATGGTTAAACTCAATCACCCCTGCCCCTCCTTAGCAAGGAGGGGAGTGTTTTCTGCTTACTTATTTGACGCATACTTTTTGGCAAGGAGGGGGCTGAGGTGGTTATGCGTAAGGTGAGTTATAATTATTCACTTTTCAGTATTATCCATGATCCACTATCCATTATTCATTTTATCAGATAGAATATCTCATGCGGAATTTTTTATGGTATAGTTGAAAGTTGAAAACTTTCAAAATACTTTTTTTAAGTAAAACTATTTAACCAATTAACAAAGGAATTATTTTATGGTTTCCCCAATTAAACCTATTATGGTAAGTGTTGGCTTGATTAGCTTGGTCAATTCTCAAGTGTTAGTAGCGGCGAATAATGACTGGATTAAAGGGGTTGCAGTAGATGGTCTGGTAGAAGTACAAGCGGGTTACACTAATGACTACTATGATAAAGACAGTAGTAGCTTGGTTTTAGGCACGGCCAGTTTGGGCTTTACGGGTCAAGTCAACGAATGGTCAACGGTGCGTCTCGCCTTTTTATACAAGGATTCGGTCCCACTGCGAATGGATGAAACTCATATTACTCTGGGCAACCTCAATAAATTTCCAGTTTATGTGAAGGCTGGGCGGACCTATTTACCTTTTGGACGTTATCAGACTCAGTTTATTACCGATGCCATCACTTATAGCGCCGCTTCTACCATGGCGGAAATTGGTCAATTAGGCTTTGAAGCAGGCGGCGCTTATGGCTTGGCCTATATCTATGGCGGTCGGACCCAGGACGATACTAATGATACGTTGGATCACTATGGTGCGAGCTTAGGTTTTAGCCAAGAATCTGACAGTATGACCATTGATGTCGGGGTCGACTACATAAGCGATTTTGGGGATGTCGGTACCGACGCGGACGCGGCTAGTACTTGGGGAATCTTACCGGTAATCAGCACCGTAGGTAGTTGGGATAATTATGAATATGTGGCGGGAATAGTAGGCCGTGCCAGTTTCTCTTTTGGTCCGGTCTTCTTTAATGGTGAATATATGACCGCCTTGGATGCCTTCAAGCCCGAATTTTTGGCTTTCGGTAGTGAAGGGGCCGAGCCAAAAATTTGGTATGCGGAATTGGGGCTTAATTTTAAAATCGCGCAACGAGACTTTACTTTTGGAGCCGGCTATGCGGCCTCCGAAGAAGCCTTAGCTATGGATTTACCGAAAGAACGTTACACCGTTGGGATGAGTTTGGGAATTGTTGACAATACGACATTGTATCTGGAATACCGAGTTGACAACGATTATGAGGTCAGTGATGGCGGGACTGGAGAAGATGCGCAAGCCGCCAGTCTGAAAGTAGCAGTAACATTTTAGTCACTTCACCTAGGATTTACCCAGGTTAACCACCCCTTACTCCTCCTTGAGCAAGGAGGGGCTTTGGGGTGGTTGAGTTAAAACTTCAACTTCTTGAAAGTTGGTCACTTTCGGGAAGTGATTAAATTTTCCAATGTACTCTTCCACTCCAACTTGATACCTCTTCTTGAACCAACCGGCAATTCTGAAAAAGATTTGACCACTTTCGAAAAATAGTTAAATCTTCTGAAAGATTTGACCACTTTCGAAAAGTTGTCAAATCTGATCCACGACCTGAGTATTGGGGTCCGGAATTGATTCCGTCTTATTACCATTAATTCCCACAGGAACCTTTTTATGAACACCATAGCCCCGATCGACCAACTACTTGCCAATACTGCTGCTAATAATCCCTGGCGGATCCTGGTGATTGACGATGAAGAGGATATCCATGAATTAACCCATTTTGCCCTCGAGGACTATGTTTTTCAAGGACGCTCTTTAGAATTTCTGAATGCGTATTCAGCCGAACAAGCCAAAGTTTTATTAGAACAAAATTCTAACATCGCGGTCATATTTTTAGATGTGGTCATGGAAACTACCGAAGCCGGGCTACAGCTAGTGCATTATATTCGTGAAACTCTCCACAACCATCTCGTGCGAATTATTCTACGCACTGGCCAACCTGGTTATGCGCCTGAAAAAGAGATTATTCTAAAATATGATATTAATGATTATAAAAATAAAACTGAATTAACCGACAAAAAGTTATTCGTGGCTATCACGGCTAGTTTACGAGCTTATGCTCATCTACTCATGTTGCAAACTTATCAACAACAACTGGAAACCAAAGTAGCCGCACGCACGGCAGAAATTGTTGAGAAAAATCAAGAACTCATGCTACTCAATCAAACTCTAAATAAGCTACATGAGGAAAAACGAGAATTACTAAGAATGGTCGCCTTAGAGCTAAAAAATCCACTATCCTCCATTCAAGAACTGTCTAACCTCATTCAACAATCTTTTGATAATTGGCCGAAAGATAAATTGCTAGAACTTGTACGCATCATTGAGTTAAGCTCCCAACGCATGGTCGTCCTCATAAAAAATTTGTTAAATGCGAATGCGATCGAACCCAGTGAACTGAATTTAGCCGTAGGAATTTTTGACTTTCGCTCCTCGTTACAATTTCTAAAAGACGATTATGTAGAACTGGCCAAAGAAAAAAATCTTAACTTGCAATTTCAACTACCGCCGGAAGAATATAAGTTGCTGGTCAATAAAGGTGCTATTCTGCAAGTCTTAGACAATCTCATTTTCAACGCAATTAAATCTTCCTCTTCTGGTAAACTGGTTCAAATTCGTCTCAGTAAAGACGGTAATTTTATGCGTTGTGAAGTGCAAGACCAAGGCCCAGGCTTATCCGAAGAGGACCAGACGCGATTGTTTGGCAAGTTTACTCGTTTTACTCCCATCTCCAATGGCCGGGTCGACACTACGGCCGAGGTCAGTTTGTTTATTGTCAGAAAACTGGTGGAAGCCATGAATGGTAAAATTTGGTGTCACAGTATCCTTGGTCAAGGCTCGACTTTTACTGTAGAGTTTCCCCTAGTCAATTCATAATAATTATGGTCAATCAATGGCCAATCAATTATCAACCATGTTGGAGTAGAGGCTTTAGCCGGTAGGCCAAATCTGTTGGAGTAGAGGCTTTAGCCGGTAGGCCAAATCTGTTGGAATAGAGGCTTTAGCCGGTGGGCCAAATCTGTTGGAGTAGAGGCTTTAGCCGGTGAGCCGACCGCGACGACCTTTAATGGGTCGCCGACCCCTACCGGCTAAAGCCTCTACTCCAACATTCGAAAGCCTCTACTCCAACATTCGAAAGAGCAAACCGGTTACCTTAATCACCATAACGAGTTTACACACACTTATGACTTTTATGACTCTTCAAAACCGCATCAATATTTTTATGTTTGTTATGTTAGCACTGCTGATAGTCCCTATTGTCAGCGTAGGCTACATGATTATCAACGAAATTATTTACCGTCTAAACGAGGAAAGTCTGGCCCGCGAAGTGGAAAATGTCGAAACGAAAATTCGAGAAGTCTATACCGAGTTAGAAGCCGATCATTTATTAAATCAACCCGCCATGATTGCTACGGCTCAATCTAACCTTTTAAACAAACTCCGCAATTACAAATTTGGCAAAACCGGTTATTTGTATATTTTAGATGCCAATTCCAAAGTCATTTTACACAAAGACTACCCCTTAACTGCACCATTTAATTTTGATTTTGCAAAAACCATGCTACAACAAAACCGCGGCACTCTCCAATATGAATATCGTCATCAATCACACTT
>BS_KBA_SWE02_21mDRAFT_10000731_pt1 | contig 12466 bp, 8 predicted proteins | sample BalSeasSWE02_21m_FD_9196 | JGI IMG/M metagenome (IMG submission 9196)
CCTTTGGTGGTTTTTTAGGGACTGGAATACGCTTTTTTTTCTTTTTAATTTTTATTTTCATCTGCCTCTACCTCCGAAAGGAGTCCTTTGGACAAACCCTCTCCTAAGGAGAGGGCTTTTAAATGTCTCTCTTAGCCTCTCCTTAGGGGAGGTTGGCAGGGCTTCAAAATATAGCATAAATAAATGGTGCTAATGCAGAACCCTGAGTTAAAATAATTAATCCTCCAAGTAGAAGCAGGAAAATAAGTATTGGTGCCAGCCACCATTTTTTTCTTATTTTAAGAAAATCCCATAGTTCAGATAGTATAGAAAGTTTGCTCATAAATAATTCCTCAATGATTTATTCCGAACCTGCCTTGCCGGCAGGCTTATTTCGGAATCTTTTTAATAAATAACTTAAAACTTCATTAATATATTAAGATGCTGAAACAAGTTCAGCATATATTTTTAAAATTGTCTTTCGTAATCTATTTGTTTTTTTTGAATGTTTGAACGCCTTTCCCAATAAGTATTAGCCGATCTATCAAATTTTAATATTATAAATTTTTTACCAACAAGTTTTGCAATAAATGAAATAGGTGTTAACACAAGATAAAATAAAACTGTAAGAATTAAACGTGACATAAAGAAGCCAAGAACAATGGCTAAACCCATCCAGATTTTATTGAGAGGTTTGAGAATCTGAGGAAAAGTAAGTCCAGAAATAAAAAGTAACGAACCAATGATCGCAAAATATATCGCGGACGATTTTTCAAAATAAAAAAGCAAAACAGTTAAAATAAGTAAAACACTGCCGACCGTTAACCCAAATTTCCGAAGATCTTTTTTTGTTTCTTTTATATTTTTGAATTCTTCTTTAATCATTTTTAATCCAGGGCAAATTCTTTTTTCCAATCCACATCTTTTTCCAACGGCTTCTGATCTTCTTTCAATAGCAGATAATTCCCAAGAACAAGATAATCAATGTTTGTTCTCATAAAACACTTGTATGCATCTTCTGGTGTGCAAACAATCGGTTCACCTCTAACATTAAATGAGGTGTTGATGATAACCGCACAACCTGTATCTTTTTCAAATTGCTCAATTAACTTATGATATCTTGGATTTGTTTCTTTATGTACTGTTTGAAGCCGGGCTGAATAATCAACGTGCGTTATTGCCGGAATATCAGAGCGAACTATATTTAATTTTTCAATTCCCCAGAGGTTCTCCTGCTCACCAGTCATTGCTACCCTTCTTTCCTTTTTTACATCTGCAACAAGAAGCATATATGGGCTTTCCTTTTCAATTTCAAAATACTCTCCAACTTTTTCATAAAGAACTGAAGGTGCAAATGGTCTAAATCCTTCTCTGAATTTTATTTTGATGTTCATCAAAGCTTGCATTTTTGGGGAGCGGGCGTCACCAATTATTGTGCGTGCACCAAGAGCCCTTGGGCCAAATTCCATTCTTCCATCGAACCAGCCAATAACTTTTTCTTCTGCAATTAATTTTGAAACTGTTTTGAGTAGTTCATCTTCTTCTAATTTTTTTGCAGAATAATTATTCTTTTCTAAAAATAATTGAATGTCAGTATCATGAAAATCCGGACCAAGATAAGAACCAAATTGTGAATCTGTTTTCCCGTCAGCGATTCGTGAATTGTCCAAATAAGAATACCAGCCAACAAGTGCTGCACCTAAAGCACCGCCTGCATCACCTGCTGCAGGCTGAATCCATATATTTTCAAAAGGCCCTTCACGAAGCAGTTTTCCATTTGCAACACAGTTTAATGCAACACCACCTGCCAGTGCAAGATTTTTCAATCCCGTTTCTTTGAAAACGTGATTCCCCATTTTCAAAACTATATCTTCAGTAACTTCCTGAAGAGAGCGAGCAAGGTCCATATCTTTTTGTGTAAGTTTTGTCTCCGGAACACGAGGTGGTCCTCCAAATAGCTTATCAAATTTTTTATTTGTCATTGTAAGGCCAGTACAGTAATTAAAATATTTCATATTCATCCGGAACGAACCGTCATCCTTCACATCGATAAGGTTGTCGTAAATTATTTTTTTATACTTCGGTTCACCATAGGGTGCAAGTCCCATTACTTTGTATTCACCGGAATTAACTTTAAAGCCTATATAATAGGTGAAAGCAGAATAAAGAAGACCAAGTGAGTGAGGAAATTTTATATCTGCCCATAGTTCAATTGAATTACCTTTGCCAATTCCGTAACTGCTGGTTGTCCATTCCCCTACTCCATCCATTGTAAGTATTGCGGCTTCATTGAAAGGGGAAGGAAAGAAAGCAGATGCGGCATGAGATTCGTGATGCTCAGGAAAAATAATTTTACCTTCGTAACCCAATTCTTTCTTTATTAACTCTTTCATCCATAATTTTTCTTTTATCCACAAAGGCATTGCCTTTATAAAAGATTTAATTCCAATTGGAGCGAATGTAAGATATGTTTCAAGCAGGCGTTCAAACTTTAGGAATGGTTTATCATAGAACGCAACCAGATAAAGATCATTAGCTTTAATTCCAGCATAGCTGAGACAAAATTTAATTGCATTCTCAGGAAAACGATGATCGTGTTTTTTTCTTGAGAATCTTTCTTCCTGAGCTGCTGCTAATATCTTACCATTTTTAACAATGCAGGCTGCACTATCGTGATAGTAAGCAGAAACGCCAAGTATGTAAATGTCTTCTTTGTTCAAACTTTTCTAATAATTTATTTCATTTTACTAAGGGGTAAGTTCCTTCTGTTCCTGCCAGGGATTTACCCAATTGTAATTTGGTACTGTCATCGGGACCGCTAATAACTTCCCACCAAAACCAAAAACTCTGTAAACCACCGTCGTCGTATTTAAAACTTCAACTGAATTTAAGATTTTTTGATTTATACTAATATTATATTTATTTGCAAGCTCAACTGTTTTATTGATCATCGTGTCATAGTACTTTTTATTTTTAAGTTCAACCTTTATTTGCTCACGTTCCATCGAATAATTATTTGTTAATAATTCTGTCTTCTCTTTTCTATCTATTAATTCAAAAAGAGAATAACCGTCAGCCACTTTTATCGGTCCATACATATCGCCAACATTCATAGTAGCAGCTTTACGACCAATCTCGCCATATTCGTTTATATTAAAATAACCAAGTTCACCATTGTTCTTTTTTGCTTCTTCTCTTATTGTGTACTCGGCAGCCAGTTCTCTAAAATTTGCTCCATTATTAAGTTCATCCAATACAACTTGAATTACATCTAAATCATCCGTCAACAATTCTACTATCTTTACTTCAACAGTAGAAAGACTATCGATACCTTTTTCAAAAAAATAATCACTGGCCTCTTTATCGGTCACTTCAATTGAATCAATAATTTGTTTTCGCAATGCTTCGCTTAAATAATATCCTTTCCATATATTCAAATCACGTCGAATTTCGGGCAGGTTTTGTAATCCTCTTTTATAGCCTTCGCGAGCAAACAATTCGTGCTCTATAAATTTTCTCACATAATAATTCAATCTTCCCCTGATATGATCAGTATTGAGCGAATCAACATAAAACTTTTCGATAGCAAGTTCCTGCATAAAATCATCGATTGTTTCAGGTTGGTCATCTAATTTAATAAATACATCATTAAGTTTTTCCTGTCCTAAATCAGCCTCAATATCATAAAGATCATCTGATATAAGATAAATTTTATCCTTAGATGAAATATTATCCTGTTGAATTCTATTTCTTAATGCTTCAATAACCAGATCTGAAAGTTCGAACAGAAGTTCCTTGTTAGTTTCAACTTTCACATCTTTGAAAAATTTTGAATAGAATTCTTTGTAGAGGCTATCGGTTATTGTTTTTTCTACGACTTTCAAAACATATTTTTCTTCTGCCTGAGCCTGCTCAACATTTTCAATTGTTTTTTCTTGTATCGATAACAGCTTGAAAATGTACCAGCCATTTGGAGCTTTTACTGGTTCTGTTATTTCTCCCAACTTAAGACTATACAATTGATCCTCAACAGATTTCTCCATTAGACCATAACTAACAGTATAAGGTGCTTCCTGTAATTTGCTTTCAGGTCGACTAAGTAGGATTGAATAGAAATTAACTCCATTTTTAAGTTGTTCATATATCTCATTTATCTCAGTTAAGTCTGCCGAGAAAATATAATTCAAATTCAGAATCAAACTATTTCTTCGAAACGCTTCAGCTAAATACTCATCAGAAATTTGAACCTTATCCAAAATTTCTTCTCTATAAAGTGCATCGCGGACATACATTTTTTCAATTGCTTTGTAAGTAGAGGTTATCAATTTAGATTTGTCCAAGCCCGTTGACTCTGCTTCCAGTGCCCAAAGTTTTTCCGCAATAAGTGAGTAAAGGAATTCTTCTTTTGCAGATTTTTCTGCACCAATCATTCCAGCATTAAGTTGAGGAGTAAGTTCATATCTTTCAATAAATTCATCTGCCGAAATAATATCGATTCCGATCGTAGCAATTGTACTTTGATCAATGTTTTGTGCTAAATTAAATTGAGAAAACAGAAAAGTAATAAATAGTAGAAAACTTTTGTTCGCTGTAATAAAATAACTTTTCACTTGATTTTGCTCTGGAAAAAAGTATGATAATCTATCAATTAAATCGTGCTAAAATAGTTATATTATCATAAATGAAGTAAGGTAAAAGGTTTGTGTAGTTCAGTTATTCTTTTCCATAAAAAGTAATTTTAGAAGAGTGTTTCCAATAAATTTGAGTAATTATTTCATATTTTTTCCAATGGGATTATTTAATAATTATAACCATTAAATGACAGAAAATTCAAAAAAAACTCCGCGCTGGTTTTACGTGGTTCTAATCCTTATTCCAGTGTTTATTATCTTGTTGCTTGAACTTGGATTGAGGGTTTTTGATTATGGAAAAGTTTATGATCAGTGGATTTCTGCAGGAGAAGGAAGATTAACATTAAATCCTGAAATCGCTTTCAGATATTTTTATAATTCTGAAAAAGTTCCATCTGCCAATTACAATTACTTTGATGAAATCAAAAAAGAAAACTCTTTTCGTGTTTTTGTTTTGGGTGGAAGCAGTGCTGCAGGATTTCCTTACTCACCCAATGGCGCATTCTCAAGATATATCAGAAAAAGACTTGAGCTTATTTATCCCGAAAAGAATATCGAAGTCGTCAACATTGCGATGTCAGCAATTAATTCGTATGCTTTAAGAGACATGATGCCCGGAGTTTTAGAAATGAAGCCCGACCTGATAATTATTTATGCCGGACACAACGAATACTATGGTGCACTTGGAGTAGGTTCGGTGGAAACTCTAGGCGACACAAGATTTTTCGTTAACACAGTTATTTGGTTAAATCGATTCAAAACTTTTGAATTGTTACGTGACTTTGTTAAAGCTGTTTCAGGATTATTTTCTGAACCCGTAAAACAAGATGGTACTTTGATGGCAAGAATGTCTCAACGAAATCTTATTCCTTTTAACTCTGAAAAATATTTTGCTGGCGTAAATCAATATGAAGCTAATCTTCGTGATATTCTTGAAATGGCAAAAGAAAAAAATGTGCCGGTAATTCTTGGAAGGCTGGTGAGCAATCTCAAAGATCAGAATCCTTTTGAATCATTTGATGATGGGAAAAATCCAACAGCGGATGAAGTTTTTGAGTTAGCTGGAATAGAATTGAGTAATGGCAGAATAAACAAAGCCGACTCTTTATTCAAAATTGCTCAAGATCTTGATGCATTGAGATGGAGAGCTCCTGAAAAAATAAATGAGATTATAGAATCACTCGCCGAAGAATTCAATTATCCTGTTGTGAATCTGGATTCAGTATTCAATGCTGAATCAATCTATGGAGTTGTTGGAGATGATTTAATTACGGATCATCTTCATCCAAATTTAAGAGGCTTCCAAATTATTGGTAGAGAAATTTTTAATGAAGGGCTTCGGGCAGGAACATTACCACAGAATTACAACATTGAATTATCCTTTGATGCTCAGGACAGTATCACATTAAGCCGGTATGAATTTACCAGGCTTGATTCAATTACAGCTCTTTTTCAAATAATAATTTTAAAAAGCGATTGGCCCTATTCAAAAGAAAAAAAATCTAACGAAGAGAAACTAAAAATGTTGAATATGCAGAACTATACTGATACACTTGCTTACATGATAGGCAAAGGAGATTTATCGTGGGAGGCGGCTCATCTTCAACTCGCACAACATAATTTGCTGAAAGGTGATTTTAAATCATTCCAAAAGGAAATTAGTGCTGCTACAGATGAATATCCCTTCGATCCATATCCGAACGAATTTGCTGCTCAACTACTCGTTAACCTGAAAAGGTTTGATGATTCATATTATTACTTACAAAAGCTAAACGAAATTAAGCCCGGGGCTTATTCAACAAAGTGGCTTGGAATAATTGATCTGCTCAACAACAAAGTGGAGCCAGCAATCGGCTATCTTTCTAAAAGTTTAAGTTATAGTTCATCTGATGCACAGGTTTATTATAATCTTGCTGGTGCTTATTCAATTAAGAAGGATTATCAAACTTCACTGCAAATGATCAACCGCTGCCTTCAGATTGAACCAAATTATGCGATGGCAAAAGATCTTCAGCAGCAATTAGTTAATGCTACAAGATCGATCAGGTAAGGAAGCAAAATTGCCATTATCCGAAAAGCAAATACGGTTTATTCAAAGGAATTACAAAACTCTTTCTGCAAAAGAAATGTCTAAGCAGCTAAATGTTTCAGCAGGTGAGATTGAGTTATTTGTAAAGGGAATAAAAACACCTGCACCGAAATGGTTTTACTCTCTGCTATTGGTAATTCCTATTCTCTTTTTTGTTTTGCTTGAAGTAGGTCTGAAAATTTTCAACTACGGAAATGATACACGAGTGTGGGTTGATATTTCACAGGATATGCAAATTCTTAATCCTGAAATTGGATACCGATATTTTCTCACAACAAAAAATTTGCCCTTCTCTGTTGAATCTTTTATCTACAAAGAAAAAAAGGAAAACAGTTTTAGGGTATTCGTCGTTGGTGCAAGTTCCGCTGCCGGATATCCATATTTATCAAGTGCATCGTTCAGCAAATTTATTCGCAAAAAATTGGAGATTCTTTATCCCGAAAAAATAATTGAAGTATCTAACTTTAGTATGTCAGCAATTAACTCATACACTGTGAAAGATTTGATGCCGGAACTTCTGAAAAAAGAACCTGACCTGATTTTAATTTATCTTGGACATAATGAATATTATGGTGCACTCGGAGTTGGCTCGCTTGAATCACTTGGCTCATCACGATTTATTGTCAACACAACTTTATGGCTAAATAAGTTTAAGACAACTGAACTTCTGAGAAATATCGTTAAAGTAATCTCAGGTTTGTTTTCAACAGACAGTAAAGTAACTGGTGGAACAATGATGGCACAAATGGCTCAAGACAAATTGATTGAATACAATTCCGATATTTATTGGGCCGGTATCGAGCAGTTCGAAGGAAATTTGAGAGATATTTTTTCAATGTGCAAAGATGCTGGGGTTCCGGTTATTGCAAGTACTTTATCAAGTAATATTAAAGATCAAAAACCATTTGTATCAATTGGTGATTCTGGCAATCCAAGCGCAGATTATATTTTTGATATTGCTAATGAAGAATTATATAGGAAGAATATTGACTCGGCACTTGCATTGTTTATCTTAGCAAAAGATCTGGATGCATTAAGATTCCGCGCTCCTGAACAAATTAATGAAACGATAATTCGTTTATGCAATGAATACAGTTACCCTGTTATTAGAAGCGATTCTTTGCTTAATTCGATGAGTCAGAGCAGAATTGTCGGGGACAATTTGATGACTGATCATCTCCATCCGAACGTGAAAGGTTACCAGTTAATTGGAAATTTATTTTTTAGTGCAATGACAAATCATGGCTATCTGCCGATAACTGAAGCTCCTGACATTGATGAGGGCACTGCCGACAGTCTTGTTCACGCTTATTACAATTTCACTTCATTTGATTCTACAGTTGCGGATTTCAGAATAAAAATTCTTAAAAATGATTGGCCGTACATAAATCCGGAAAAGCAGAAGCCAAGAAATCTTCTAATCCGATTTAATAACATAATTGATAGTTTAGCAATTGCTGTAATAGATGGTCAAATTTCAAGAGAAAAAGCTCGTTTAGATGTTGCTTCAAATTATCTCAGCCAAAATCAATTTGATGAATATGCTACCGAGATGGCGGCACTGATTGAGGAGTTTCCTTTTATTTATAAATATTACAACATTACTGCTCGTGAGTTAATCGGTGCGGGAAGATATTCGCGTGCATATTATTTTTTGAAGAGAGGATATAATAAAAAGCAGGATGCATTTAATTCAAAATGGCTGGGGATTATAGATCTCTCACAAGGTTTTGTTGATGATGCAATTAAATATCTTGAATTAAGTCTGAAGTTTAATAACAAAGATGCTCAGACTTACTTTAACATAACCGGAGCGTATGCCCAGAAAAAGGAATTTAACAAAGCACTTGAATCCATTAAAACATGCCTTCAAATAAAACCAGATTTCCAGCGCGCGGAACAAATCCGACAGCAGCTTGAATCAATAATCAACCAAAATAATTCAGTTGAGTAATCCGCAAAAGAATAAAACTAGCACCAAGACCAAATTTCCTTTTTGGTTTTATATTATTTTGATTTTGATTCCAATTATCTTCTTCATTCTTCTTGAAATTATTTTGAGAGCGGTTGATTATGACAGAAGTGATGAGCAATGGATTGAGATAACTGAAACAAAGCAGATGCTAAATCCGGATATAGCTGGAAGATATTTTTTCAACACAAAAGATCTTCCTCAATCTAACAACGATGCTTTTGATATCAACAAAAGAGAGAATACATTCAGAGTTTTTGTAATGGGTGGAAGTAGTGCTCAGGGATTTCCCTTTTCACCAAACGGAACATTCTCAAGATATATTCGTGATCGTCTTGAACTACTCTATCCGGAAAATCATATTGAAGTTATTAATGTTGCAATTACAGCAACCAACTCATATACAATCAGAGATCTTCTACAAGGAGTGCTTGAACAAAAACCAGATTTAATTATTTTTTACGCTGGTCATAATGAATACTACGGTTCATTTGGGGTTGGATCAAATGAAAATATAGGCGGCTCAAGAAGCATAGTAAACTTAGTCATCTGGCTCAACAAGTTTAAATCTGTGCAACTGGTTCGGAATGGAATTAATTCTATAGTGAATTTATTCAGTAGTGATCTTGATGAAACTCAGCGCGGCGGAACTCTTATGGCAAGAATCGTAAAAGAACAATCGATACCTATGAATTCTGAATTGTTCAATTCAGGATTAGAACAATTCGAAGGAAACTTTGAAGAAATACTTGATATGACTCAGGCTGCAGCTGTTCCGGTTATAATTGGAACACTGGTCAGTAACCTTAAAGATCAAAAACCGTTTATCTCAATTGGAATCGATCCAGATAAAAATGCTGATTCGGTTTACATCAATGCTAAAATTCAACTTGGTCATGGAAATTTTAGAATTGCTGATTCGTTATTTCGTAAAGCGAAAGATTTTGATGCTCTTAGATTCAGAGCACCAGAAAAGATAAATCAAAAACTCAAAATGCTAGCTAATAAATTTAATTATAAGATTGTAAATGTTGATTCAATCCTGAACAGTATCAGCCCGGATGGAGTTATCGGTAACAATTTAATTGTAGATCATCTGCACCCTTCTCTAACCGGTTATCAATTAATAGGAAAAATTTATTTTGAAGAAATGCTTAGAAATGGGTACTTACCTATTTCTGAACAGGCTCAGATTTCTGTCTCAGAACAGCATAGTATAGTAGTGGAATTTTTTGCTTTTTCAAGACTTGATTCGATGATATCTCAAATAAGACTTACTGGTTTGCTTAATGATTGGCCATTTGTTGATAAGCGGGATTTTTCATTCATAAAAGATTTACGTTTGAATGACAGAATAGATTCAATAGCTTATAAAATTGCTGTTGAAAATATAAATTGGGAGAAGGGACACATAGAAGCAGCAGAATGGTATTTGAATAAAAAAGATTACCAGAATTTTGCCAAGGAATATCGTGTCCTCGTTTCTCAATATCCATTTAAATTATCAGATTATGATTATGCAGCTTCTCAATTAATAAGTGCAAAGCAATATGAGCTTGCATACAATTTTTTACTGAAAAGGTATAAAGAAACACCCGATGCATTTTCGACAAAGTGGCTTGGAAATATTAATCTTACTAATGGAAATGTTGATAATGCAATTATTTATCTAAACAAAAGTCTTTCTTTCGATAAAAATGATGCTCAGGTTTATTACAACCTGGCAGGCGCATATGTTCAAAATGAGGAGTACGAAAAAGCACTTCATTCAATTGAGCAGTGCTTGAGTATCAAACCGGATTTTGCAAACGCAAAAAGTTTGAAATCTCAACTCACCAAATTAATAGCACAATAAAAAAGCCCCGCAAAACGGGGCTTTAACTTTTAGTTGAAACAATCCGACAAAAAGGATTACTTCAATAAAATCATTTTCTTTGTTTCAGTAAAGTTGCCTGAGCTAATCCTATAGAAATAAATTCCACTCGTAAGAGTAGCAGCATCAAAATCTACCTGATAAGTTCCAGCAGTTTTACTTTCGTTAACCAAAGTTGCAACTTGCTGCCCAATAGAATTGTAAACATTCAAATTTACAAATCCTTCAACAGGTATACTAAAGTTTATCATTGTTGTAGGGTTGAACGGGTTCGGGAAGTTCTGCTCAAGAGCATAAGCTGTAGGTAAGGCAGTAGTGATATCTTCAACATCTGTTGTAAATTCCTGAAGACCCATTATACCAAACGTATCTAAAACCACACAATACTGGGCAGTTGGGAACAGGTTAATGATGTGGTTACCGCCAATGTTAGCTTCGTTGTCATTAAAATTATCAATGCAACCTGTGTTAGCAGGACCGCCACCGTAATTTATACCAAATTTGTACTGAATTTCAAAAATAGTATACGCAGGAAAAGTAACCTCTGTTGAGAAGATTAAATCACCAGCAGTTTCATCACCATGGGTACCGTCATCAAACAACTCTATCATTTTAGTAATCTCATTATCAGGCCAACCTAAAGCCGGCCACTGCAATGGTTGTGTACCTCCTGCAATATGAACTGTATTTACGACAGAGAACGGCTGACCATTAGTACACGAAGCACCATTAACAACTGCCCCGTCAACATCAACCGTGAAAAGAACAACGGTTTCCTGATTTGTAACAGTTGAGAGTGTCCCATCATTAAACGCACGAGCTATCGTTGCTGATCCATTATTGTAATCATCTTGTGTTATTACGTAAGGTCTATCAGAGCCACCTTCCCAGGTATCCGGCGTATAGTAAAACTTATACTTGATGGTATCGCCAAGGTCGAGTGTATCAACATAGGGGACATCACTAATGTATAAATTTGGATCTAATGTGCTTGGAACAAGATTATCTCTGCCCCAACCATTAAAGGTTCCTCTGGCTGCTACTGTATCAGCAATGTTAAACCTTCCAGATAGAATTTCTATTTCCATATTGCATTCCCAATTAAGCAAAATCTCTTTGGGTTGAGCAAAGGTAATTCCTGTCAGCAATAACAGAAAAGAAATGTAAAGAATTTTATTCATTTGGTTCTCCTTTTATTAATGAATTATTATTTATTAAGAATAATGATTTCTCTCACATAAATATAGAAATATTTTAAATCAAAAATAACAGTGATTTGGTCAAAATTTAATGCCTATTGAGTATTGCTGTGTATAATCCAGAACTCCGAAATTCTGATAAGCATAGTCTACTCTTACACCAAAGTCGGGGGTAAAACTATAATTAAGCCCAACTCCGGCAGTAAAGCCTTCTTCAGTATTTTCTAAGAACAATGATTTATAACCTACTCTGAATGCAATCAAATTATTGTACATATATTCAGCACCAACATTTAAGGATTCATTATTATCCGTGGGATGTAATGCATCTGCGGCGAGAGTAATCCGATTTTCTTCAGTATTAAGCACATCCATCGCAACACCTATCCTGAAGGTTAATGGTAATGGATACTCCCCAGTTTGCAGTGTTGCAAGAATCTGGTCATTATTTCCATAATTATTCGGATCGATATCGTGCTGTACCAGTAAATCACTTCCATCAAGCTGCATATCGGTTCCAAAGTTAGTCATGGTAGCAGCTATTCTTAAGCCATATATTTCCGAGTGAAATAATACTCCCAAATCCATTGCAAATGCGCTGGCATTAGAGTTCCAAATTGTTTGCTGAATATATTTAACTGTTCCACCTAATGAGAATCTGTCTGTGAGATTATAAGCGTATGTTAAACCTACTGTCATGTCATATGCAGAAAAATATTGGCC
>BS_KBA_SWE02_21mDRAFT_10000732_pt1 | contig 12464 bp, 9 predicted proteins | sample BalSeasSWE02_21m_FD_9196 | JGI IMG/M metagenome (IMG submission 9196)
CAAATCTTAAACTTAGATTTGACAACTTTTCGAAAGTTGTCAAATCTTAAACTTAGATTTGACAACTTTTCGAAAGTTGTCAAATCTGGGAGCCAATTTTAGATTTGACAACTTTTCGAAAGTTGTCAAATCTGATTTGTTGAAAGTTGTCAAATCTGGGTGCCAATCTTAGATTTGACAACTTTTCGAAAGTTGTCAAATCTGATTTGTTGAAAGTTGTCCAATCTGGTTCATTATTCCAACCAAATCAAATTAGCCATGCGGCCAGTGATTTTATCACGGCGATGAGAGTAAAAAAGTTCGGCTTGTTGATAAGTACAAAAATCTCCTCCATAAATAGCAGTCACGCCTTGTTGTTCCAAACGTTGTCGGGCGAGTAAATATAAATTCGCTAACCAGTGCCCTGGACGAGTGGGAATAAAAGCGGTAGCGGCAACGGGTAAATAATCTATAAATGCAGTCCGGACTTCTTCACCGACTTCAAACGCTTGGGGACCAATGGCAGGGCCTAGCCAAACTAATAAGTTTGAAGGGGACACCTTTAGATGTTGTATCGTCGCTTCTAACACACCAGCCGCGCAACCACGCCAGCCGGCATGAGCGAGAGCAACGCGAGTGCCGGCCCGGTCACAGAAGAATACGGGTAAACAATCCGCGGTGAGAATGACACATACTTGGCCCGAGGTAGTCGCATAAGCAGCATCAGCTTGACAATTGACAAGATTGGTTTCAATTGCTATGGTAGTGGTACCATGAATTTGTCTCAACCAGTGTGGCTCAGTAGGTAAGTTAAGCGTTTTTCGCAATAATGCCCGATTAGCATTGACGGTTTGCGGATTGTCACCGACATGGTCGGCGAGATTAAAACCATGATAAGGAGGGGAACTATAGGTGCCTTGACGAGTCGTGGTGTAGGCTTTGACCTGGGGCGGGGCCGGCCATTGGGGTGTAATCAATTCAAGTTGGTTTATGTTCATATTGGTCCTGTGCCAGGGCGGTTAATAAATGTTGCATATCTTCCGGTAGTGGTGCTATCCATTCCATCCACTGACCGTTACTCGGATGTTGAAAGCCTAATTTTTCCGCATGTAAGGCTTGTCGTTGCCAATTTTGTAAGCATTGGATAAAATTTGGTTGACTGGCGGGTGGAAAATATAAACGTCCTCCGTAAACTGGATCACCTAATAGAGGGTGATGTTTATAGGCCAAATGCACTCGAATTTGATGAGTGCGGCCAGTTTCTAGTTGTACCCGCAGATGGGTATGGGCACGATAGCGGTGAATAATGCGATAGTGAGTGATCGCCGGCCGGCCAGCGGCAATTACGGCCATTTTAGTCCGGTGAGTAGGATGTCGTCCCAATGGGGCCTCAATCGTCCCCCCTGCAACTAGGAGACCGGTGGCAATGGCTTGATATTCACGAGTAAAGGCACGGGCTTGCAGTTGGGCCGTTAAGTGGGTATGTGCTTTTAAGCTATGTGCTACCACTAAAATTCCACTGGTGTCTTTATCGAGCCGATGAATTACCCCGGCTCTAGGCAAATTCGCTAATTTTGGCGTATGATGCAGTAAGGCATTGACTAAGGTGTTTTCTGGATTGCCCGCACCCGGATGGACGACTAGCCCAGCGGGTTTATTGACGACTAGCACATCTTCATCTTCGTATAATAAATTCAAAGCCATGGGTTGAGCTTGCCAAGCCACTTCGGGGTGAAGTAGTGCGGTTAAATGTAAATGTTCTCCTCCTTTCAGTTTTTCTTTAGCACTTTGCCATGGAATGTGATTGATTAAAACTTGTCCTTCGCGTATCCATTGTTGTAAACGAGTACGTGAATAATCTGGTAATAATTCAGCTAAGGCTTTATCTAAACGATAGCCTGCTAGATTTACTGGAATAGTTGTAGTAAAATGGCGTGTGATAGTCATAAGTAACTCACCTTATGCAATTCTGATTGTCAGAATCAGAATTTTCAGAATTTTAGAATTTTCAGGATGATAATATCATTGATTGACTTATTCGGTTAATTCTTAAATTTGGTAAATTCTGATTCTGACAACCGCGTAAGATGAGTAAGTAATAAAACCAGTAGATTAGACTTGACAATTTTTCAAAAGTTGTTAAACCTGGTAATTTAAGCAATTCAAATAATTAACCATGAAACTACTTATTATCCCCATTATTATATTTTATATAACGTTAGCCGGTTGTGCCTCTGATCCTACAAGCGAAACCGAAGGATGGAGTGCTGAACGTTTATATTCGGCGGCTAAAGAAGCGTTGTTAAATGAAGACTATGAAAACGCGATTAAGTATTATGGCTTATTAGAGGCGCATTATCCATTTGAAAAAATGGCGCAACAAGCACAATTAGAAACTATTTATGCTCATTATAAATTCGAAGAGCCAGAATCGGCGTTGGTTGCAGCGGAGCGATTTATTAAACTTTATCCTCGTGATCCACATATAGACTATGTGTATTATCTCAGAGGACTGGTTAATTTTGAACTCAATCAAGGCACGTTAAACCGTTTTTTACCGCTGGACCGCTCTCAACGTGACCAAAGTCGTGCGTTGAAATCGTTTGACGATTTTGCCGTGTTACTTAAACAGTTTCCTCAAAGTAAATATACACCAGATGCCCGGCAAAGAATGTTATATTTACGTAATATTTTGGCGGATTATGAAATTAACGTCGCTAAATTTTATTTACAACGGGGTGCTTATGTGGCGGCGGCTAATCGGGCTAAGACGGTAATTGAATCTTATCAGCGGACTCCAGCGGTGCCTAAAGCCTTGGTGATCTTGGCCAAAGCTTATAAAATTATGGCGCTTAATGATTTATCAGACAATGCTATGCGTGTGTTGAAGTTGAATTATCCTGATTATCAAGGTATTGTTGAGGTGGAACAATTGGTGGTGAGGGAGTAACTCTAAAGATATAGTAAAATCCCTTTGAACCTGTACTATTCTTCTGGAGTGCAATAAGAATTATTGCACCGTTACGCGCCGCCAGGCGCAATAATTCTTATTGCACTCCAGAGGGTACGTACAATTTTATATGAATTTTACTATAAATTTGACAACTTTTTGAAAGTTGTCAAATTTCGATCCTAAAGATAAATTTGACAATTTTTTGAAAGTTGTCAAATTTCGATCCTAAAAGATAAATTTGACAACTTTTTGAAAGTTGTCAAATTTCGATTAAATTTCGACTGTGAACAAAACCATTGACAAACTGACAAACTTTTTCCAAATATTCATGCACAAACTTTGCAATAGTTTAACTGATTGGTCTCTAGGTAATTTGGGGCACGAAACTGCGGCGACATTTAAGCACCGGACGGCGTCAAACTTTGACCGTCCAACGCCTACTGCTTCTCCTACTCATGATTATCAAGGTTTTAAACTGCGCTTAGGTCATCCGTCTGGTCGTCCTTATCCATTTGGAGCTACCGTAGTACCTTGGGGAATTAACTTCTCGATTTTTTCCAAACATGCTACTCACTGTGTTTTGGTCTTGTTTGAGAAAGGACAATGGCAACCGTTAATTGAAATTCCTTTTGATGGCAATTTTAAAGAGATTGAAACCGGCCAAGAAGTGATGGGTGAATTTAGAATTGGTAACGTCTTCACCATGACGGTGTTTGGTCTCAATTATAAAAATATTGAATATGGTTTTCGTATGAAGGGGCCTGGCAAAATACTTAATCGTGGTGAACCAGGTTTGCATCGTTTTGATCCAAGCCAGATTTTGTTAGAGCCTTATGCCAAAGCGATTGGTGGTCGTGATGTCTGGGGAGTGTTACCGAATAAAGATAATCCTTATCAGTATCGAGCGCGGCTGGTAGGAGAGGATTTTGATTGGGGGATTGATCAACCCCTAGAAATTCCGATGGAAGATTTAATTATTTATGAAATGCACGTTCGTGGTTTTACCAAACATCCTTCCTCTCAGGTACGAAGCACGCCCGGCACGTTTGCGGCGTTACAAGAAAAAATTCCCTATCTAACGGAATTAGGGATAAATTGTGTCGAATTGATGCCGATTTTTGAATTTGACGAGTTTGAAAATACCCGCACTAATCCAGAAACTGGGGAGGTTTTAAAAAATTACTGGGGGTATAGCACCATTGGGTTTTTCGCGCCCAAAGCCGGTTATGCGCAAGCGGGAAAATATCGAGACGGCACTCTAGTTGCCAATGAGCTTAAAGCCTTAATCAAGGAATTACATAACAATGGCATCGAGGTCATTTTAGATGTGGTGTTTAATCACACGGCGGAAGGGAATGAGTACGGACCTACTATTTCTTTTCGCGGTATTGATAACATGACTTATTACCTGTTGACCCCAGATGAGCGTTATTATAACTTCAGTGGCACCGGTAACACTTTGAATTGTAATAACCCGATAGTCCGGAATCTGGTTTTAAAATCTTTGCGCCATTGGGTAGCCGAATATCATATCGATGGATTTCGGTTTGATTTAGCTTCGATTCTAGGTCGTGGTCCAAATGGGGAGCCGATGGCGAATCCTCCTCTACTAGAAATGATGTCCTTTGACCCTATTTTGGGGCGGTGCAAATTAATTGCTGAAGCGTGGGATGCCGGCGGATTGTATCAAGTCGGGTCCTTTCCCGCTTATGGACGCTGGGCCGAATGGAATGGCAAATATCGTGATGATTTACGCCAGTTTATGATTGGTTATGAACGTAAAGCGTCTGCCGTGGCTCAACGGATTCAAGGGTCACCGGACCTATATTCGGGTCGTGGCGCCATTGCGTCAATTAATTTTATTACTTGTCATGATGGGTTTACCTTAGCCGACTTATTCTCTTATGAGCATAAACACAACTTGGCGAATGGTGAAAATAATCAAGATGGTAGCAACGAAAATTATAGTTGTAATAATGGACATGAAGGACCTGCGGAAAATCCAAAAATTAAAGAATTACGACAACAGCAAATTAAAAATGCGATTGCTATCTTGATGGTTAGCCAAGGAGTGCCAATGATTCTTATGGGGGACGAAATGGGTCGGTCCCAAAAAGGGAATAATAATGCGTATTGCCACGACAATGGATTGAGTTGGTTAAATTGGCGATTATTAAAAAAGAATCGGGAAATATTTCGTTTTATGAAAAACTGCATTGCTTTTCGCAAGGCGCATCCGATGTTACGAAATAAAGACCACTTGCATCAAAAAGATTATCAAAACTATGGTTATCCAGATATTTCTTGGCATGGGGTACTTCTCAATAAACCGGATCTGAGCGATTGTAGCCATACGTTGGCTTTTATGTTGTGTGGACGGTATGCTAAAAGCTGTAGTGAGACCGATGAGCCGATTTATGTGGCGCTGAATATGTATTGGCAACCCTTGAAATTTGAGTTACCCAAACTGTCCGAGGGGCTACGATGGCATATTTTTGTTAACACGAACCAAACTACCCAGAAAGACAGCTATTCACCAGGGACCGAGCCAGTGTTATCTCATCAAAATGAGATGATAATAGAGGCCAAGTCAGTGGTTATTTTAGTCGCTAGGGAATAAAAAGTTAGATTTGGGGTTAGATTTGGGGGTTAGATTTGGGGGTTAGATTTGACAACTTTTCGAAAGTTGTCAAATCTAGGTTGGGGGTTAGATTTGACAACTTTTCGAAAGTTGTCAAATCTGGGTCAAATTTTTTTAAAATTCATTACTATGAGAATTTTCCAAAAACTAAAATCTATTCTAAACCAGCACTCTCGAATCATTCGCGATCTAGGTTATGGCCTGTCAATAATAACACTGTTGCTGATAATACTTGGACTGACCGGTCAAATAATTCGTGACCCCACCGTAAAATGGGGATTATTCATGTATATCCCACTATTGCCTTTAGGAATATGGGCAGTTATGCTCGATATACTATACCTGGGACGCAGTTTACCGAAAATTCGCTTTGGTTTAACCGTCATTGGTCTATGTGTAGTCATTTTCGCTAGTTTAAGTATGATCGGGTTTGCCGGTATTACTACTAGACTTTCAGATAATCATCAGCAAATTAGTTTATTACATTGGAATGTCAGATGGGGAGGTCGCAACTGGCAATCCATCCGACAAGACATATATCAACGCCATCCTGATATTATCGTCATCAGTGAGCCGCCCAATGACCGTAAACTTAGCGTGTTGTTAAAACAGATGGGGCCACACTGGACCATGGTTAAAGTCATAGACACCATGGTCGTGATGTCCGCCTGGCCCTTACAATTTCAAGGATTGACCAAGTTACGTAAAGGCAAAGGAATGCTGGTGGGAGTCACGGTGCATGATTACCCTTTACGTATATTAGTAGTAGATGGCAGTCGCAACGTATATACACCATGGGTGATATTTTTCAGAGCAATGTTACCCCGTTGGAGAACACCCTTTTTGCGAGATGTAGTAAAAACAGTGGCGCAAAATGCGAAAATGGGTACACCGATAGACATTATTGCTGGAGATTTCAATGCGTTAAGTCGAAGTTTGGGCTTTACCGCCATGCAACAAGTAGCAGGGGGATATAATTTAGCGGGACAGTTTGCTGAAGGTCAATGGCGCGGTACTTGGCTCTCGTGGTTGCCATTGTATGATATAGACCATGTCTGGGTACATACTAGATTCCAAAATCTTAATACGGACTTCGTGACTAACTTTACCAGTGACCACCGCGGGCAACTGGTGCATTTTGATTTACCCTGAATTTTTAATTCACCTTACGCACCACCCCCCAATTGATAAGGAGGGGAGTACGCACTACCGGCACCGCCAGGATACTCCCCTCCTTACCAAGGAGGGGTTGGGGGTGGTTGAGTTAACCGTGCGTGAAGTGAGTTCTCAATTCTCTCTTTACTATTCAGACACACAACCCACATAAAAAACTAAGGAGTTACTGAATGGAATTAGCGACCCCTGCTGGAGAAGTATTTCACAACTATGTGATTGGCCCAGAGCAGGCAACCAAAGCGATACTCATTATTCACGACTGGTGGGGAGTACTAGAATATAATCGTCAATGGGCCAATCAGTTTGCTAAACAAGGCTACCGCGTTTTCGTCATTGATTTATATGATGGCTACCATCCCCCCGATACCAAAGCGGCCGGTGAATACATGCGGAGTCTTGACCCAGAAATGCTTAAACGCAAAATTCAAACCGCCTTACACGCTTTACATGCGCCTAACCGTAAAATTGCAATACTCGGATGGTCCTTTGGGGGCTTACAAGCACAACAAAGTTCACTCCAATATCCAGACTTAATTCATGCTATTGTAATTTATTATTGTCGTAATCTACTCAATAAAAATAATGCCAAACAGATAAAATGTCCGGTGTTAGCTATTTTTGCCGAAGCTGAGAAAACTTGGCCTGACAAACAAGCCGAATTGGAATATGCCATGTTGGAAGCTGGAAAAATTTTAGAATTTTATAGCTATGATGCGGGTCATGGCTTTATCAACCCAGACAGTCCTCGCTATGACGGTGAAGCCGCGGAAGAAGCCTGGAAAGTTACACTCGCTTTTTTAGAGAAGTATCTAAATTAAAGTTAAATGGCAGGAGTCCAAAACATGTTTTGGACTCCTCGGATACCAGTAGGGAGGGAGTGTAAGGTAACTAGATAAATTACGTGATTTGTTGCTGTTGTTGCTGTTGAGTCATTACTTCCCCAAAATAACTGATCGCAATATGTTCATGGACCGTACCAAAACCGATTTGTAAATCATCAATGAATTTGTGTAAGCCTTGGTAAGCTAATTCACGAACATTGGCGGTTTGTACTTGTCGTTGCAATCGAGCAATGGCGCGTAAGGGCATATCGTTTTTGGGCAAGCCTGAGAGACAATTTTCTACTACGCCCAGACAGAAAAAAACCGACCGTGGAAATTCGGTATCTTGGAGCAAAAAGCGTAGTACATCCGCACCTTTGACTCGCAAGCGGACGTGTTGACGATACATCTGGTAAGCCGTCAGCGATTTGAGTACACTCATCCATTGAATATTATCAAACGGACTTAAATTCAAATTGGAGTCTTCCTCCTGTTTGGGTAACAGGTTGGCCGAGCGCACGTCGACAATCCGTGAGGTCATGTCGGCACGTTCCAAATAACTACCCATCCGTAAAAAATTATAAGTAGCGTCACGGCTCATGGTGCCAGTGGAAATACCAGTGATTTGTTGACAACCGAGAATTACCTGTTTTAAAAAATTATAACGATTACGTTTGGTAACTTGAGTCACTTCGCTTTTAACCAACAGATAAAGGTTGTTAATTTGTTCCCAAGCCTCCCTTGGGATAATGTCGCGGCTAGTTCGCATGTTTTCACGACTTTGCGCTAAACAACCAAGAATAGAAGCAAAGTTGCGAATATCTCCCAACATGAAATTGACCACGTTGTCTTCATTAGGGGACTGATAAAGTTCATAAAACAGTTTGTTGCTACCCATAATGGTAATGAGCGGTTCCCAACCGGGCCGGATACGGGTGGGTAAATCTAAAAACAATTGGCTGTTCACACTGACCAGCCGCGCGGTATCTTCGGTACGTTCTAAGTAACGTGCCATCCAGTAAATATTTTTGGCGACTCTGGAAAGCATAATTATTTGTCCTCTAAATGAATAATCCAGGTGTCTTTACTACCGCCACCTTGTGAAGAATTGACGACTAAGGAATTTTTCCGCAAGGCGACTCGAGTGAGTCCCCCCATGGTAACATAGGTGGTATCACTTTGCAAAATAAAGGGACGTAAATCTAAGTGACGTGGTTCGACTTGAGTGTCACAAAAAGTGGGGGCCGTAGATAGGGTTAACGTGGGTTGGGCAATGTAATTACGGGGGTTTTGTTGAATGCGTTCCGCAAACTGTTCGCGTTCACTTTTACTGGCATGAGGACCAATTAACATGCCATAGCCACCGGATTCGTTGGCCGGTTTAACCACTAATTGATCAAGGTTAGCGAGGACGTGTTGGCATTGTTTCGGCTCGATGCAACGGTAAGTTTCCACGTTGGGAATAATTGGGTCTTCGTTTAAGTAATACTTAATAATGTCAGGGACATAAGAATACACCACCTTATCATCGGCGACCCCAGCTCCAGGTGCATTGGCTAAAGCGACGTTACCTTTACGCCAAGCTCGCATTAAACCGCGGACTCCTAGCATGGAGGTGGAATCAAATTCTTCCGGATCCAGAAAGAGGTCATCAATCCGTCGATAAATCACGTCGACTCGTTTTAATCCTTGAATGTCTTTCATGTAAACGCAGTCATTATCACCGACCATTAAATCTGGTCCTTCGACCAATTCCGCGCCCATATTTTGCGCTAAATAGGAGTGTTCAAAATAGGCCGAGTTATAAATGCCAGGGGTCAGCACCACAACTTGAGGATAGTCTAGTGGACGCGGTGAAATCGAGGCCAACATGTCAAATAATTTGGAAGGATAATCATCCACCGGCATGATATTTTGATTCTCAAATAATTCTGGAAATACTCGCTTCATTACGGAGCGATTTTCTAGCATGTAAGACACTCCAGAGGGAACTCTTAAATTGTCTTCCAAAACGTATAGAGTGCCGTCTTTATCCCGTACTAGATCACTACCGCAAATGTGTGCCCAGATCTTGAGAGGAGGTTTGATACCGACGCATTGGGGTCGAAAATTTTGGGAATCTTTTAGTAGTTCAATCGGAAAAATGCCGGCTTTGATCACACGTTGTTCATGGTAGAGGTCGTTGATAAACAGGTTTAACGCGGTGACTCGTTGCGTTAGCCCGGCCTCAGTACGATCCCATTCGGCTTTAGAAATAATCCGTGGAATAATATCAAAGGGCCAAGCACGGTCAATATTGGTGCCTTCACCATAAACGGTAAAGGTGATACCCATGACCTGAATGGCTAATTCAGCGGCTTGTTTACGCTCTCTCAAATCGCTGTCGCTAAGAGAACTTAAGTATTGACATAACGCGGTAGCGGCTTGGCGTGGTACGCCAGAGCCTTGTATTAATTCGTCATAAAAGCCATCCGCGCGATATTTATTCCATTCAATTGACATGAATATTTTGCTCCTGTATCAGTTTAAATTTTTAGACCACAGTTTCCAATTTCTGGAAAGTTAAACAGGACTTACGCCCCCGGTATTCCCACCCGGCGTTGGAGTCCAAAGCTTCAGATTTGGCAACGCCGTCTCACCTTAACCAGTCTGGTCCAAAGCTGAAGCTTTGGACTCCAACACCGCTTAACTTATCTTGTTCCCACGCACCGCGTGAGAACGAGATAAGTGGTGCCACTCCCCTCCTTACCAACACTGTCATTAAGTTAAGCTAAGGTTACGGCGTTGGAGTCCAAAGCTTCAGATTTGGCAACGCCGTCTGACCTTGACCAATCTCGTCCAAAGTTGAAGGTTTGGACTCCAACGTGGCTTAACTTAATGGCATTGCCTCCTTACCAAGGGGTTGGAGGTAGTTGTGTGTAAGATTGAGTCAGTAAATTTAATTCAAACGATCTACATCTACTGATACCGTTAAAGTATGTTCACCTCCGCCAAAAATAATACCTTTCAAAGGAGTGACATCACTATAATCTCGTCCCCAGGCGGTAGTAATGTGTTGAACCGTAGGAATTTGGTTGTTAGTGGGGTCAAAATCAGTCCAACCTTGGCCAGGGACGTAAACCGATAACCAAGCATGGGAAGCATCGCTACCACGTAATTTTGATTGACCTGGCGGTGGCAAAGTTTCCAAATAGCCACTGACATAACGTGCCGCGAGTCCCAGCGAGCGCAAACAGCCTATCATCAAATGCGCAAAATCTTGACAGACACCACGTCGGTGTTTTAAAACTACTTCGATTGAAGTGACAATGGTAGTAAAGTTGGGATCATAAGTAAACTCAGTGTCAATGCGTTTCATTAAGTCACAAACCGCATCTAAAATCGGACGCTGTGGAGTGAACGAAGGTAGCGCGTAGGACCGTAACATTTCGTTGGCACTGATAAAAGGTGAGTCAAAGACTAATTCACGAGCTTCTAAATCAGTTGGAGTAAGACTATTTTCTAAAGTTTCTCGTACCTGTTCCCATGGCGGCGAATAAGTGGGTAAATCCACTACTCCAGAGTGTTGTATTTCTACTTCACTGATTGCCGTTATCGTCAACTCTTTATGCGGAAATTCAATGGAGAAATAGGTAGCCGTGTTGCCAAAAAAATCTTGCCAGTTATCTTGACGAATGGGGTATGGCTCAACTATCACTTGACCACTCAAATAAGTTTGATAAAATGAATGACGTGGCAACAAATGGGCTTCATTGTGACAGATGGTCACCGCGTCATTATAGCAATAATGCGTTTTATGGGTAACACGATATTTCATAATTAATTCTCTTTGAGGGCAAATTAATAAAGTGGCTACCCCTAACTATAATAGGTGTGTGACCATACCATCCGCCAATTTAGGTTCAAACCAGGTAGATTTGGGCGGCATAATTTTGCCAGCATCGGCGACGGCCATTAATGCTGGTAAAGTCGTCGGATAGAGTGAAAAGGCCATCGCCATCTGGCCACTATTCACTCGTGTTTCTAACTCGGTCAAGCCACGAATTCCTCCGACAAAATCGATACGTTGATCGCGGCGTAAATCAGTAATGCCTAAAATCGGTGCTAATAAGTGGTCGGTTAATAAACTCACATCTAAACTGGCTACGGGGTCGATTGGAATTTTATCCATAAGAATATTTAATTGATACCATTGTCCTGGCAAATACATCCCAAACTCCCCATTTTTTTGAGGTTTGACTGGTTGAAGACTGGGATGAATATTAAAATGAGTCTGCAATCGATTCAATAATTCAGTGTGAGTTAAGCCATTATAATCTTTAACTACGCGGTTGTAATCCAAAATTTGCGTCTGATGGTTAGGAAAAATCACGCTCAGGAAATAATTATAAGCCTCGGTGCCTGTATGGTGAGGATTATTGGCTTGACGAATAGCCGCCACTCGTGCCGCTGCGGCCGAGCGGTGGTGGCCATCCGCGATGTACAAATAATCCATCTGGTTAAAAATCGAAGTTAACGTTTCAAGATACTCTGGTGCCTGAATTACCCATAAAGTATGTACCACTCCATCCTCTGCAACTACCTTAATTGCCGGCGGTGCCATCGTTAGGGTCTTGACTAATTCATCGATTGTGGCATGATGTTTATAAGTGAGAAATACTGGACCCGTTTGTGCATTAAGTAAATCAATATGACGTACTCGGTCATCTTCTTTCTCTGGACGAGTAAGCTCATGTTTGCGAATCCGCTGACTGTTATAATCAGCCACTGATGCCACCGCAACTAAACCAATTTGATGATGATTACCCATCGTTAACCCGTAAAGATAATAACAAGGTTGCGAATCCTGTTGCAAAATACCTTGTTGAATTAAGCGTTGTAGATTATCCGCACC
>BS_KBA_SWE02_21mDRAFT_10000733_pt1 | contig 12463 bp, 9 predicted proteins | sample BalSeasSWE02_21m_FD_9196 | JGI IMG/M metagenome (IMG submission 9196)
GACTACTATTTTGGTGGGTTAAGGTATTGATTTTTCTCGTTGGAGTCCAAGACCTGTCTTGGACTCCACGTTCCGCGTGGGAACGAGCAGAAATGCAGTGGTGTACACAGAGTAGCCTTAACTTAATGGCATTGGGGCTAGAGGTGGTGGTGCGTAAGGTGAGTGATAAATCGCCGAAATGCGTAAAATGAGTGATAAATACTCTTAACCGTGGTAGGGGGAGCCATCGATTTTAAAGTCGGTTTCCTTCTTAACACACTGAAATAGTCTTCTTAGAGCGAGAATAGCTGGTTGTTCATGTAGAATTAGTAGAATTCGTAACCAAAGTCTTCAATAATAGTGCGAGCAATAGCACGTTGTAAAAAGGCCATAAATTCTTGGGCCGCCGCGTTGTTTTCAGCAGGTTTTAATAATACTGCGGTATGCTCAATGGGAGTGTATAAATGTGGTGGCACCACCCATATTGACCATTGGGATTTTTGATTAGGCATTTTAGCCAGTTGGGATAAACTAATAAATCCTAATTCCGCTTTTCCATTTTGGATTAATTCTACCGTTTCCGAGGCGATATTACTGGTTATCAATTTAGTGCGCAATTTGCTCCATAATCCAAGTTTTTCCAAAGTTTGTTGCGCTGCGGCACCGTAAGGGGAAGATTTTGGATTTGATAGAGCCAATTTTTTGAATTTATTAGTCATCAAAATGCGACCTTGAGAATCGACTAAGTAGGGTTGTCGACTCCAGAGGACTAACTTTCCTACCGCATAGATGATACTTGAATCGGCAACCACCTGTCCTTGTTGAGTCAGGAGCGAAGGATATTGATTATTGGCGGCTAAAAATACTTCAAACTTTTGACCAGCTTTGATTTTAGCGTAGAGTTTGTCACCGGTGTCAGCCGTAATAATCAATTTATGCTCAGAAGTTTTTTCAAATTTGTTTTGTAATTCCTGTAAAGCGGGTAAGAAGCTATCGACGACGGCAACTTGTACGTCAATGGCAAACAAGGAGGTAGAGTAGAGAATCAGATAGACAGTAAATATGAGTGTAAAATATAAGTATTTCATAAATAGGATTATCTGCGATGATGATTAATGATTTTTTTAAATTAATTAATTATTACAAATGCAATTTTCAGACAAAATGCTTGAAAAAAGCTATCAGTATTGATATAATGTCATAAGCCGAATTAAGCTGTATTCAGGTAGATTTGACAACTTTTTGAAAGTTGTCGAATCTGGCTTAATTTTAGATTTGACAACTTTTTGAAAGTTGTCAAATCTAGCTTAATCAAATCTGGCCTAACTTAGATTTGACAACTTTTTGAAAGTTGTCAAATCTGGTTCAAACTGGTAGAATTAGGCCGAGACGAATTGTTTTTACTATCAATAGATATTATGAGGTGTTTTATGAGCTTATTTGATGACTTGAATAACAAATCATCGGTCAATAGCGTTACTATGGCAAGTAATGCACAAACTTATCAAGGGGGATTTGGCCAGCAAGAGGCTTATGCGCCAGCAGAAATTTCTGGTACTGAAGCTAATAAGTTGATTCGCAACACTTATATGCTGTTGTCAATGACTTTGTTGTTTAGTGCGGCTACGGCGGGGGTTGCTATGGCAATCAATATGCCACCGTTACATTGGTTATTGACGCTAGGCATTTATGTTGGCTTACTTTTCTTAACTTCAGCCCTCCAAAATAGTGTTTGGGGGATAGCCTCAGTTTTCGCTTTGACGGGCTTTTTAGGCTTAACCTTAGGGCCATTACTCAGTGCTTATCTCACTATGTTTAGCAATGGCTCGCAGTTAATCATGATGGCCTTTGGCTCGACCGCTACGATTTTCTTGGGTTTGTCAGGTTATGCGTTGACCAGTCGTAAAGATTTTAGCTTCATAGGTGGTTTCATTTTTGCGGGGATTTTAGTGGCTTTCTTGGCGGGTATTGGGGCAATAGTGTTTCAACTGCCTGGTTTATCTTTGGCCGTGTCCGCTATGTTTGTTTTGTTAATGTGTGGCTTTATTCTGTACCAAACCAGCGAGATGGTGCATGGCCGGGAAACCAACTACATTATGACTACTGTGAGCTTGTATGTGAGCATTTTTAACCTATTTGTGAGCTTGTTGCAGTTATTTGGGGCGTTTATGGGTGAAAGAGAGTAGTCACTAACAGTGTGGTAGAGACTTTTGAGAAAATAGTTTCCGAAAATACAAGTAAAAGCCTCTGGGGTCTCCAGGGGCTTTTTTATTGATTACCCGATATTCAAATCTTTTTCGTAACTCGTTGAAAGAAAAAATTTACTTTCGTAAAGGGCGGGGGGTTGAAAAGAAAGATTTGACAATTTTCGAAAAATTGTCAAATCTTTTGTCAAATCTGTCGAAAAGAAAGATTTGACAACTTTCGAAAAGTTGTCAAATCTAAAGTTGTCAAATCTATCGAAAAGAAAGATTTGACAACTTTCGAAAAGTTGTCAAATCTAAAAAAGTTGTCAAATCTAAAGTTGTTAAATCTATTGTCAAATCTATCGAAAAGAAAGATTTGACAACTTTCGACAAGTTGTCAAATCTATAAAAAAGGAGTATTTAGATTGAAAACAGTGAATCTTTGGGCATTAATAACCATAGCCATCATCAGTACCTTAATGTTGGGATGCGATTGCGATAACGAATGTGGGTCGGTCACAGCTACGACGGAGAATCCCACGAAAACTTTTCAGTGGAAAATGGTGACGACCTGGCCACCTAATTTTCCAGTGTTTCAGGAAGCCGTTGAGCAGATGTCAAAGGACCTTGAAATTATGAGTAATGGTCGTCTTAAAGTACAGGTTTTTGCTGGTGGTGAATTAGTACCACCTTTGGAAACATTTAATGCAGTGTCACAAGGCTCGGTGCAAATGGGACATGGTGCCGCTTATTATTGGGCCGGCAAAGTCCCGGCCGCACAGTTTATGAGTGCGGTGCCGTTTGGGATGACCGCGAAAGGAATGAATGCCTGGTTTTATGGTGGCGGTGGATTAGAGTTGTGGCGTAAAATTTATAAAGATTTCAATGTGATCCCGTTTCCCGCCGGTAACACTGGAGTACAGATGGGCGGGTGGTTTAATAAGAAAATTGAGAAGATGGCGGATTTAAAAGGACTAAAAATGCGGATTCCTGGTTTAGGTGGTAAAGTATTAGCGAAAGCTGGCGGCACCCCGGTATTACTAGCTGGTGGAGAAATTTACACCGCCCTGGAGCGTGGTACCATCGATGCGACTGAATGGGTAGGTCCTTTTCATGATGAGCGTTTAGGTTTATATCGAGCCGCCAAATACTATTATTACCCAGGCTGGCACGAGCCGGGCACTACCCTGGAATTGATTGTCAATGCCAAAGCGTGGGAAGAATTGCCGGAGGATTTGAAAAAAATTGTAGAAGTGGCGGCACGCTCCAGTAATCAATGGATGTATTCGCAATTTGAGGCTTTGAATATCAAAGCGTTACGAGAGCTTAAGGAAAAATATAAGGTAGCAGTGTTACCGTTTCCACCCGCGGTGCTAAAGGAGTTAAAGCAGTTAACTCAACAAGTTTTGGACGAAGAGGCGCTGAAAGACCCTGCTTTTAAAGAAGTCTATGATTCATTTACGCAATTTAAAATTGACAATGCGGCCTGGAATTTGGTGTCAGATGATGCCTACAATGCAGCATTACAACCGTAGTCGAAGCTCCGATTAGATTTGACAACTTTCGAAAAGTTGTCAAATCTTTCTTAAAGCTTAGATTTGACAACTTTCGAAAAGTTGTCAAATCTTTAGATTAGATTTGACAACTTTCGAAAAGTTGTCAAATCTTTCTTAAAGTTTAGATTTGACAACTTTCGAAAAGTTGTCAAATCTTTAGATTAGATTTGACAACTTTCGAAAAGTTGTCAAATCTTTCTTAAAAAGGTCAAATCTTTCTTTTAAAATATGAAAAAATTCCTCCTGCTTATCGGATTCTTAGGAATCATCTCAGCTATTTTAGTGCCTTATTGGACCGGAATTGAAGCGCAACAACAATTTGAGCAATTTAATCAAACCTTGTCACCTTTGGCTAACTTAAAATGGTCGGACCGTCATTATAATCGCGGTTGGTTTAGTTCGAACGCGCAGTCTATGTTTGAAATAACGGATGTCGCCAAGCCAGCCGCAGTTGACCAGCGTTTTATGATGGTTCATAAAATCCACCATGGTTTTTTACCCCTTCGCGCTACTCATATTGAGACAATTTTATATACCAAGTCGACCCCTTCAAAAAATTTAACCGTACCAGAGTTAACCACCGACAGCCGTGAATTATTGAAAGCACAAACGGTCGTCAATCTCGCCGGTGATACGTTGACTACTCTTACCACTTCTCCTTTAAGCTGGCGCGATGAGAATAGTCATTTCCAAGTTGACTGGCAGAGATGGCAAGGGGAAATACAAGTCAAGCAATCCGAGATGATGATTAACGCTCATCTGCACTCTCCTCAAATTCGTTTAGACACGATGCCAGGTCAAATCGATATTCAATCCCTTGGTTTCACTTTGCAATTACCATCAGGGTCAACGACAGTGCGAGAAGGACGTGGTAATCTGACCCTGGCTCAGATTCAGTTACTACCACACCCTCAATCTCCTCAATCTCCTCAATCTCCTATTTCTTTAGCAGGGGTTACGATAACTGCACAGAATCAAGTAGCCAGTGACTATCTCACCATAGCGCTGGCCACGACCGTACAGCAAATTCAGGTCGGAAAAACTCTTTATGGACCTGGCCATTGCGAAATGGAACTTCGTCATTTACCGTTGGAAAATTTGGTTGAAATTATTAAGACGTTAGCGGAGGGGGGACGATCAGAGTGGTCGTCAGAGCAGTTTAAGTTGATGATGCTAGGAATATTTTTTCAACACGGGTTAACTTTGTTGAATAATTCACCAGAGTTTGCCGTCACCAGGCTAAATTTTGACAGCCCAGAAGGCCGGTTGGAAGGCAAGCTGCAAGTCAAAATGGCAGAACAAATCGGGCTGAGTGTTTTATTTAATCCATGGTCGGTATTAGATACCTTATCTGGTCGCTTGGAAATGCGCTTGCCTACTACTATGTTACATCATCTAGTCGCCGTGTTATCAGACTCTCCTACGACCGCCGAGAAGACGATAGCAAATAGCGTACAGCAGCGCATCCAAACTTGGTTGGACCAAGGTATTTTAATTAACTACGGAAATCATGACTACTCTGTTCTACTGCAATTTCAACAAGGGGAATTACAGTTTCATGGAAAAACTTTGCCTTTCAGCAGTTTATGGCAATAAGTTAGGCCATTTTTTCCACCTCTTCAGCGACGACCACATAGCGACGATCATCATCTATAGTACACGGATAACAACTAATCAACGTCAATCGCCGGGTCAAAGAGGGCTCCAGTAATGAGGTATAAGATTTATCTACGATATAAATAGCGGACACTTGATAACGCCAACGTCCATTGCGGAGAGATTCTAATTCTAAAATATCACCAGTTTTGAGCACTCTCAGAAAACCAAAGTAAGTATCACGATGGACACTTAAGACACTATTGCCAATTTCACCTGGCAAGACACTACTATCTAAATGACCCAAGGCAAAAGCTGAAGTACCTTGGCTGGCACGAGCCAGAATAATTTGTTCTACATTTAATCGAGGGACCGACAACCGCCCTAATGGCCAGGTGTTAGCCCAAGGCCAAGGCTTGACTTCACGACCACTGGCTTGTGTCCTTACCCAAGCGGTATGTAATAAACCATGCGCTAACCAGGCTTGAGTATAGACCGCATTACCTTGACTGACTTGCCAGGTCGCAAATCCCATCGCCATTCCTAAAATGACGCTACCCCATCGAAGAGGCATTTTTATCACAGTACCGTTATCGATACTCATTCTATTTACTCACTTAGTCGTTAACTTGCAGAGGACAACAACAACACAATACCCACGAGTATTACCGAAACTCCCGTGGCCGATAGCAAACTGACACCCAACAAATTAAGTAAACTAATAAGTAAAGAAGGTTGGGTATCAGATTTAACAGTATTCATATTTTCTCCTAACGTTTTTATGAAAGTACTCATGAACAAATAGCAAAGTAGAAATTCATTATGCTTCTAGCAATAGTCCTGCCAATCTTGTTGTCTACTCTATTCTATTATGATTCTGTTATGATTAGGCTAAAATAGTTACAGGAAAAATTACCAGTCATTTTTTAACCGTTATGTTATTATCATAAAATCCCTGACTTCCTTTTTATCCTTCCCCTTTAAAGGGAGTGTCATATCATCACCATGATACGAATAGTTTACCTAACTACTCTCTTCTTCTCTGGCATTGATATCTATACCATTTTATCTCCCTACGCCGCCCCAACCTTTTTCTCAATGAAAAAAGTAGTGTAAATACTTTGAATTATTTAAAATTTATATTTTAGGCAGACCTCTATGCTTCACTGAAGAAGGAGGACATAAAAGAAAAATGAAAGAAAAATTTCTAGTTTCTTAATAATCTCTATTAAATATCAACAGTTAGGAACAATTATGACAAAGTAACTGCAAAACTGAGTCAAAAAACGAATTTCATTCTTTACAGGTCTAACATGATAGTAAAACAGCAGTGTGACAAAGCAAAGGCAAAATATGGCGAAAAAATGGATTGGAGGCTAACCTATTTATTGTCAAATATATTTTATATACTTGGCAGGTTAAATTTATCTGTGTCGAAAATTGACGCAGATGACTCATTAAGGGATAGATGATTCTAATTTTGACAATTTATCCTGTTTGAAAGTACATACCTGGTGTGCAACACCTCTTTGAGTGCGTGAAACAGTCGACGCAGTATCGCTATATATTTAGAGCAGAAACGTTGAAGTTAAGAGCAAACCTGTTGGAGTAGAGGCTTTAGCAAACCTGTTGGAGTAGAGGCTTTAGCAAACCTGTTGGAGTAGAGGCTTTAGCCGGTGGGCCGGCCGCGACGACCTTTAACGCCGACCAATACCGGCTAAAGCCTCTACTCCAACATTAGCCTCTACTCCAACATTCGAGAATCTCATGACTCCTATAACCTCACCAAAATAGGTATTGCACACAGAATAAAGTACACGATTAAATCACTCACCTTATGCCCCCCAACCCCTCCTTGGTGAGGGAATAACCTTGTGATTTAGGTAGCACCTACTCTCCTCCTGATCAAGGAAGGTTTGGGAGTGGTTGAGTTAACCAGGCGTAAGGTAAGTAAATCATATCTACAATTTTAACTTTATCAGAAAAAGGACACATCAATGGGTCGTCGTATCGCCATCGTTGAAGATGAATTGGCCATTCGAGAAAATTATGCCGCCGTGCTTCGCCGAAACGGTTATGAAGTCAACACTTATCCCAACCGTAAAGAAGCTATCTTGGCTTTTAAAGCTCGTTTGCCAGAATTAGTTCTATTAGATATCGGTTTAGAAGAAGAAGTCGAAGGTGGATTTGACTTATGTCATGAATTACGTGCCTTATCTCATTATTTACCCATTATTTTTTTAACTGCCCGTGACAGCGAATTTGACATGGTTTCAGGACTACGCTTAGGTGCGGATGATTACTTGACCAAAGATATTAGCATGGTTCATTTATTGGCACGGATTGCCGCATTATTTCGACGCATTGACGCTTTACGCACCCCTCCTTCCGAAGAAAGCGTGATTGAACGTGGTCCTTTGCTCATCGACAGCCACCGGTTAACCGCAACCTGGAAAGGAATTATAGTGGATTTAACCTTGACTGAATTTTGGATTGTTCATGCGTTAATTCGCTACCCCGGCCATGTTAAAACTCGTGAACAACTAATGCAAGAAGCCAAAGTATTAGTGGATGATAGTACGATAACTTCTCATATTAAACGGATTCGTAAAAAATTCGCTGCCATCGACCCCAAATTTGCCGCGATTGAAACCATGTATGGTATGGGCTACCGTTGGAATATGGGCAACGAAAGTCACTAACCAATCCACCCACTAAAACGAATAAAAGGTGAAATCTAGGAACTATGATCTTCAGCATCCGTAGTCGAGTTTTACTACTCTCATTGACACTCTTCAGCATTCCCTACGTGGGTTATGAGTACGTGCGTGAAATGGAACAATATCTGCGCCGCAATTTAGAAACTTCCTTGCAAGAAACCGCCCGCGCGGTCGCCGGGGTACTGAATAGCAACCCAACTTTATTTAGCCGCAAATTGGTTGATACCGTACCAGAAGATGAACCACTATTTGCACACACCCTTAAAGACCCTATTAAACTCGATGGCAACATAGATGATTGGGGAGATTTAGTGACTCAAGCTGGTGATTATGCCGGCAAGCACATTCTCAAAAATAGCGGGCCATACTCCCCAGATTCACTCTCCTTTAAACATGTTCTCAGCAAATACAAAGGTTATCTCTATGCCCTCTTTGTAGTACGAGATGATATTTTAGTCTATCGTGAACCTACCAGTTTACGGTTAGACCGGAGTGATCATCTCCAAATCGTAATGCAAGAGCCGAATGCACAAATCTACCGTTACGTAATTACACCTTCGGGCCCTGGCTGGGTTAATGCTTACAAAGTCCCGAGCCATGGCGACTCTACCAAGGCGGAAGTGGAAAATCGGATTCAAGGAATTTGGCAAGAAACCGCCGATGGTTACATCATAGAATTACGAGTACCGCTCAATAAAATTAGTGAACGATTAGGCTTTGCCATCGCCGATGTAGATGATTTGAAGGAGCGCAAGATTAAAACCCTGATCGGCACTTCCGCGATTCAAAACTTGGAAACCGTCGGTAAAGTCTTCATCCCCTCTCCAGAAATTGAAAATATTATTAAACCGCTGGCCCAAATCCCAGGGCGACGGTTGTGGGTGCTCGATAATCAACGACGAGTGTTAGCCAAAAGTGGTGATTTACAACGCGAATTTTTGCATCATCCACTCAATGTGTTGTACAGTTTCTTATTACTTTCCTCTTCGGAAAATTTTAAAGATGACCAAGCACGGGCTTCTCGCTTAGAAGGAGAAGAAGTTAATAGTGCCCTCAAAGGCCAAGCTGAACTGCGCTGGAGTTCTACCTCTGATGACCAAGCGGTTATTGTTTCAGCCGCCCACCCCATTGTGGTCGATAATCAAGTCATCGGCGCCGTGGTGGCCCAAGAAACTACCAACAGTATTCAAGCGGTGCAACGTCAAGCGATTGCTAATTTATTCAATAAAACACTGATCGTGTTTACCGTGGTCACTTTATTGCTACTATGGTTTGCTAATCGGCTCTCCATACGGCTACGCCAGTTACGAGACCAAGCTGAACATGCTATCGACCTTAATGGTCGTGTCACCACCACTAAAATTGGTTCCACCGCCAAAGATGAGATCGGAGACTTGTCGCGCAGTTTTTCGGCGATTTTGGAAAAACTTAAACAATATAACACCTATTTAGAAGGCATGGCCAGTCGCTTATCACACGAGTTACGGACACCTCTAGCCGTCGTTCGCTCGTCTTTAGAAAATTTAGAATCTTTAGAAAATTTTCAAGCCGACAGCGAGCCTAAGGAATCGCATATTTACATTGACCGCGCCAAAGCCGGCATTGACCGCTTAAATATGATTATCACTCGTTTAAGTGAAGCGACTCGATTAGAGCAAGCCTTACAAAATGAAGAGCGTGAACTGTTCGAACTGACCGAATTAGTGAGTAGTTGCGTGGCCGGCTATCGACTAGTTTATCCACTGCAAAATTTTCAAGCGGAGTTGTCTGGTCATCCGATTCTCTTACAAGGCGTACCGGACCTCATTGCGCAAATGTTGGATAAGTTAATTTCTAATGCGGTAGATTTTTCCGAAGGCCAGTCCCCCATTAAAATTCAACTTTACCAGGAACGCCAAACGATTCACTTAGAGGTGATTAATCGTGGCAAAAGTTTACCGCTAGAAATCGAACAAGACCAGTTATTCGAGTCGATGGTTTCGTTTCGGCCTCAAAGTGGTAAAAAAGAGCCACATTTAGGACTAGGATTATATATCGTCCGTCTCATTGCTGGTTATCACGGTGGTCAAGTGAAAGCCAACAATAATCACGAATACTCCGGCGCAATTTTTAGTGTGTTACTGCCCGTGGCTGACCACCCTGCACTACTGTTATCGGTGCAATAATTACCGCGGCTATCCACCTAGCAAACCTGCATTCCCACGCGGAGCATGGAACGAGAACAAACCTGTTGGAGTAGAGGCTTTAGCCGGTGAGCCGGTCGCGACGACCTTTAAATGGGGCACCAACCCCTACCGGCTAAAGCCTCTACTCCAACATTCTAAATAGTTTTCGGCTCGCCTTCCCACGCGGAGCATGGAACGAGAACAAACCTGTTGGAGTAGAGGCTTTAGCCGGTGAGCCGGCCGCAACGACCTTTAAATGGGGCACCAACCCCTACCGGCTAAAGCCTCAATGCCATTAAGTTAAGTAAGTTAAGCTCAAATTACGGCGTTGGAGTCCAAAGCTTCAGCTTTGGAAACGCCGTCTTACCTTAACCAATCTCGTCCAAATCTGAAGATTTGGACTCCAACGCGGCCTAACTTAATGGCAGTGCGGCTAAAGCCTCTACTCCAACATTCTAAATAGTTTTCGGCTCGCCTTCCCACGCGGAGCATGGAACGAGAACAAACCTGTTGGAGTAGAGGCTTTAGCCGGTACTCCAACATTCTAAATAGTTTTCGGCTCGCCTTCCCACGCCGATCATGGAACGAGGGAAAGATGTTGAACCGGCTCTAAGGAGATTGGGAGTGATTGAGGAGAAAAGTTAAGGTGAATTATTACTGACTGCCATTATTTGGCCATATTTTTGCTTTAGAAATTATAGGTGCCGTCGTTTTAACGATTAATAACGATTAATAACGATTAATTTATGGACGCTTAATTTTGATAAAAAAATCCTATTATTAAAGTATCATTAAATAATTAGTGGTTTGTGTACATGAGCACCTCGTTAGCACCTCGTTATAGAAAATTGTATAAAAAAATGTGGCCGCTAAATTTATGTAATTATTTGATTATAATTAATTTTAAATAGATGTTTCGGGCTGTTATAGACTTAATAGGTCTTGCAATCATAAAACCATCTTCATATTATATTAAATGATAATAATCAATAAATGGAAGTATTTAAACTCTTGTAGAGGTAAATTTCAATGATTGATACTGATGGCTATAGACAAAATGTAGGAATTATTCTAGCCAATTCAGCAGGAAACGTATTATGGGCCAAACGAGTTGGGCAGGATGCCTGGCAGTTTCCCCAAGGTGGCATCAAAGCGCATGAATCCCCCAAGCAAGCCTTGTGGCGTGAGCTACATGAAGAATTGGGCTTAACCATTAAACAAGTAAAAATTTTGGGGGCCACTGAAGGCTGGTTACGGTATCGTTTGCCTAGTCATTTAATACGTTATCACCAACGCCCTTTGTGCATTGGACAAAAACAAATTTGGTATTTATTGTGCCTTTCTGGGAAGGAGAGTAAGATTCGTTTTGATGAAAGTGAAACTCCAGAATTTGACCAATGGCGATGGGTAAATTATTGGTATCCTTTGAATGAAGTCGTTTATTTCAAATATAAAGTGTATGAAACGGCTTTAAAGGAACTGCAACCTGTGTTACAACGTCAAACACAATTGGCGCCAAAAATTCACTATCATATACAGTAAGAGTAATTGAATTAAATGAATGATACTGATGATATCGATAGAGGTTGGTCCTGGCGATATAGTAAAATTCATATAAAATTGTACGTACCCTCTGGAGTGCAATAAAAATTATTGCGCCGCTACGCGCCGCCAGGCGCAATAATTCTTATTGCACTCCAGAGGGAATAGTACAGGTTCAAAGGGATTTTACTATACTAGGGAAGAATGTTATTCTCTCCGTGGTTTCTTTCTTAGAGTAGTGTCATTGTCGTCAGGATTTACGCACTATGGACGATGAAACGTTGTAGATTTGACTACTTTCAAAAAATTGTCAAATCTTGAAACCGACTAACTAAATTTGACTATATACCAACTAAATGTTTTAATGTTTTTCATCTGAATTTAATAATAATAAGGATTATAGGATGGACTCACCTATTGTTGTAGCTATTTTAGTGTTTTTAAGCATTTATTTTGTGTTTTTGCTGATTCGTTTGTTATCTGATATGATTATTGTTGGTATTGCGCTATCCAGCGCTATATTATCTTATAATATAAAAGGGCATTATGCAGAATTTCTTTCCGTTTTGCAAGAATCACCCTTTTTAACTCTGTTTGGCGTAAATTTACCTGCGCAAGCAGATACGAGTGCAATTTATTTAATTGCTACTTTTATTATTTTGATAGCAATTTTACTCTGTCTACCTTTTTTACCTTTTTCTGCCACTTATCGTTACATG